>Ga0326727_10000180_pt1 | contig 272365 bp, 242 predicted proteins | sample MB2enrmetagenome_FD_207643 | JGI IMG/M metagenome (GOLD analysis project Ga0326727, IMG submission 207643) | Lab enriched peat soil microbial communities from McLean, Ithaca, NY, United States - MB29MY | ecosystem: Environmental > Terrestrial > Soil > Wetlands > Peat | place: USA: New York... | reverse complement strand
CACCGGGAGGGCCTTCTTGCTCGACGAAGGCCCTCCGAGCTCACCGGGAGGGCCGTCTTCCTCGACGAAAGGCCCTCCGAGCTCACCGGGAGGGCCGTCTTCCTCGACGAAAGGCCCTCCGAGCTCACCGGGAGGGCCGTCTTCCTCGACGAAGGGCCCTTCGAGCTCGATGAACGGGCCTTTGTGCTCGACGAAAGGGCCTTCGCGTCGACCGGGAGGCCCTCTCGACGAGCAAGACGGGCCTCTCGACGAACAAGACGGCCCTCTCGAAGACCAAGACGGGCCTTTCGACGAACAAGACGGCCCTTTCGAGGACCAATACGGGCCTTTCCGCGACCACGGCGGGCCTTTCGAAGAACAATGCGGGCCTCCCGAGGAGCAAGGCGGCCCGTTCTGGCCACGAGACGTCCCGCTCCACGACCACCAAGGTCCGCTCGCGGACCAGAAAGGAGAAGTCACCGACACGAAGGAGCCATCTCGAATCCAAACCGCGACACACGTCGAGGCAAACGAGACGCTCGACGAGTAGAGAGGAAGTGCTTCAGACAGCGACCAAGACAGATCATCGTTCGGTCGTCGTTCTCGAGCTGCCCACGCGCGTTAGGAGAGAGTCGATGGAGATGACGGTCGAGGCCCGCACTGTGATGGAGGCGCTGGGAGAGCGATTCGCGGTCGCGGGCTTTCCGAACCCCTGGCAGTGGTTCATCGGCGTCGACGAGCTCGGCGGAGCGTTCGACGAGCTGACGCGGCTCGGGCTCCTCGCGCGGGGCGAGGAGACCAGCTCTCCGTGCCACCTCACCGACGCCGGCCGGAGCTGGATCCTCGACCAGCGCAAGCTCGTGGCCGTGTTCTGCCCCAAGTGCAGCACCGACGAGTACGTGCCCAAGGGCCGCGCACAGGTCCACGCCGCGTGCCACGTCTGCGGCGTGGGGTGGACGGAGGACACGACCGCGGAGCCCTTCGTTCCGAGGTTCTGACGGAGCCAAGACGAGCAACGCAGGCGCATGGAGGACTTGCACCATGGCGGCCGTTCTCCACATGGCCTGCGCCGGTACGAGCGGGGGGCAGTGAAGGGACGCCGCCTCGGCGTTCCCGCAGCCCGAGGGTGGTGTGGTCTCGGTCGTCTACCCTTTCGTCTTCAATCCGGACCCCGCGAGCTCCGCGAAGTAGCGCTTCCGGAAGTGCAGCGTCGGCCGGTCGGTGCGGACGGAGCGCTCGGCGCCGGCCTCGGGCACCTCGACCGGCGACGAGGACTCGACGATCGCCTGGTCCTCGGCGGCGATGCGGAGGTTCATCCAGTTGAACAGCGGGTCGAAGAGCGGGTTTCTCAGGAAGCCGCGCGCGAAGTAGAGCAGCATGCGCGTCCTCGTCGCGTCGAGCGGGACGCACGCCACGGCGATCATCATGAGCCGGCCGGGCGCGCCGATGTGGAGGTTCATCTGGTTCGGCCAGCGGAAGTCGAGCGAGCCAGGGCGCTCCTGACCATCGATGGCGATGGTCGTGTGCGCCCCCCATGGCCGCTCCTCCCACGCGATGTCCATTCGCCCCGCGCGTGCCTGCGCGACCATGCTCCTGCCGATCGTGCGCGTGTGGACGAACGGCAGGTGCGGCCAGTCGAGCATGTTCTCCATCGCCCGTGTCCAATGAGCGTTCCACTCGACCACACGACCCGAGACGCGCACGTCTGACTGCAGCAGGGACTCGTGCACCTCGGGCGCGCCCGGCGGCGCGTCGGTCGGGGCGGTGTAGATCCAGACCTGCTGCGCGAGCTCGCGCGCGGGGAAGGCGACGCCGCGGAGCGTGTCGCGCTTGGCGTCCGGGTTCCACGGGACGTGCACCACCTGCCCCTGGCCGTCGAGGCGCCAGCCGTGGAACGGGCACTCCACGCACCCTTCGCGCAGCTTGCCGAGCGAGAGGGCGACGCCCCGGTGCGGGCACCTGTCGTGCAGCGCCACCACCTTACCTTCGCGGTCCCGGAACAGAACGACGCGGGTGCCCGCGATCTCGACGCCGAGCGGCGCGCCGGCGCGGAGCTCCGACGACAGCGCCACCGGCGTCCAGACGTTCGCGAATCCTTCGAAGAGCCTGTCGCTCACGCCCGCCAGGCTAGCGCATGGCGCATCGCGCGCGGGGAGCCGTCACCGCGACGGACCCGCCGGCTCGGCCTCCAGCCTGCCCTCGCGCCGATCGCACACCACACGGCCGGCGCGCGCCTCGATCAGGCAGTCGCACGTCGGTGTGTCGTCGCACCGTGCCGGCAGGACGCGACACACGGGCTCGCCGCCTTGCTTCCAGCAGTACTCATCCGCCGAGCACTCCCCGCAGCGCGTGACTGGCCTGGGCTCCAGCACGGTCAGAGCCCCGAGCTCCTCGCGGCACGCGTCCGTGGGGCGGCCCACGCACGTACAGCCAGGCGAGCTGGCGCAGGCCGCCGGGAGCGGCAAGCACTCCGGAGGAGCCCCGGCGCGGACGTGGCAGTACTGCCTCGGCGAACACCGGCACGCCTCGGCCGCCTGCAATGGACGGTAGCCGCCCCCGCAGCTCGCGACCGGGAGGAGGATGGCCAGGGCGCAGGCGGCGAGTCTCGACGGAGCGGGCATGCCGCTAGGACAGCCGCCGGGTGCGGGACCTTTGGCCCGCCTGGCGTGTTCCCCGCGGACCGGCGTCTGAGAGCCGTCCCCGACCTTGGCCGGGACTCCCACGGCAGTGGCGCGACAGCGCCGGCAGTGAGGTACCATTGTTTCGTGGGGGTTTCGTCCGCCAGCTCCTCCCTCGTCCAGCGCCGGCGCTCCCGCCTCCGCCGGGTGTTCCTCGAGTGGAACCCGCTCGAGTGGGGCGTGGTCGACCGCTGCCGCCTCGTGGCGCTGATCATGCTGCCCTTCAGCTGCGGCTACTGGCTGCTCGACGAGGTCGTCCTGGTGCGCCCCTCCATCGCCCCTTACTACGACTTCGCCCTGCTGGCCGTCTTCCAGCGCCTGCTCGTCGTGTACATCGTGGCTTGGCTCGTGCTCCTCGCCCTGGTGCCATGGCTCCGCCGGCGCGCGCCGCGGGGCGAGAGGACGCTCGTCTGGACGACCATCCAGCTCTACTCGCTGGGCAACGCCGTCGCGACGGTGGGCGGCGGCGTCGTGACCACGCCGCACGTGATGGTCCTCGTGGGGGGCGTGGCGGTCGCATTCTTCCTCTTCGAGCCGCGCGCGGTGGTGGCGGGGATGGTCACCGCGCTGCTCGTCCTCGCGGGGAGCGTGGCCGGAATGCTGGCCGGGGTGATCCCGTACGCCCCCCTGCTGGCTCGCGCGCCGTACGTGGACGGCCACGTCTCGGGCTGGTGGCTCTTCGCCATGAGCGTCATCAGCGTGGCCGCCGGCCTCGCCCTGGTCACGCTCTTCGTCTACCTCACCGCCCGCCTCCGCGACCGCGAAGCGCGGCTGCACGAGATCGCCCGCACCGATCCGCTCACCGGAGTGTCCAACCGCCGCCGCTTCCTCGAGGTCTTCGCCGTCGAGTTCGAGCGGGCACAGCGCTACGGCGGCGAGCTGTCCTGCGTCATGCTCGACCTCGACCACTTCAAGTCCATCAACGACCGCTACGGCCACGTCGTCGGCGATCGCGTCCTGGTCGCCGCGGCGGAGGCCTTTCGCAGCAGCCTGCGCACCGCGGACGTGATCGCGCGCTGGGGCGGCGAGGAGTTCGCGCTGCTGCTGCCGCACACGAACCTGGCGGGAGCGCAGGCCGTGGCGGAGCGCTGTCGACGAACGCTCGAGGAGGCGGTGATCGCGACCGAGGGCGTGGAGGTCGGCGTGACCGTCAGCGTCGGGGTGTCCGGTTTCCCTGGAGACGGGCTCGACAGCCCCGACTCGCTCATGCGGAGCGCGGACGCTGCGCTCTACGAGGCGAAGAGCCGCGGGCGCAACCGGGTGGTGAGCGTCCTGTCGCTCCAGCCGACGGCGGTCCCGGGAGCCTGACGCCTCTCTTTTCACCGTCGTGCGACAGCACGACTCGCCGAGGGCGAAGCGGGAAAGGCTCGCGTGTAGCGAAGCGGGAGCGACGAGGGGGTGCGCCAAGCACCCGCGCAACCGTCAGCCCGCCACCTTCGGCGGCGGCTGCGTGCGCCTGCGGATCAGCCCCTCCTGCGCGGTCGACGCGACCAGGCGCCCGTCGCGGGTGAAGACGCGCCCGCGCACCAGCCCCCGCGACCCATGCGCCGCCGGCGAGTCCATGACGTGCAGCAGCCACTCGTCGACGCGGAGAGGTGCGTGGAACCACATGACGTGGTCGAGGCTCGCCACCTGCACCTGCCCCGCGAAGAAGGTCACGCCGTGGGGGAACAGCGCCGTGGCCAGGAACCCGTGATCCGAGGCGTACGCGAGCAGGTACTGGTGCAGCGCTGGATCGTCGGGCAGGCGGCCGGTGGTCCTGAGCCACTGCGTCCGGCGAGGCGGCATCGGCGAGGGGCGGAACGGATCGTCGATCACCTCGACCGGGCGCATCTCGAAGGCCTGCTCGCTGGTGAAGCGCTCGACCAGCTGCTCCGGCACACGGTGAGACGCCGCGGCCTCGGCGAAGCGCTCCTGCTCGGTCGGCACGTCCTCTGGCGGCGGTACCTCGGGCATGGTGTCCTGGTGCTCGAATCCGGGCTCGTGCTTCTGGAAGGACGCCGCCATGTTGAAGATGGCCGCCCCCGACTGGACGGCTACGACGCGCCGGGTGGTGAACGAGCCCCCGTCGCGGATGCGGTCGACGTCGTAGACGATGGGCTTGGTGACGTCGCCCGGGCGCAGGAAGTATGCGTGCATCGAGTGCACGTGGCGGTCGGGCGGCGTGGTCTGGGCCGCCGCCGACAGCGCCTGGCCGAGCACCTGCCCGCCGAACACCGTCCCCCAGCCCAGGTCCCTGCTCTGCCCGCGGAAGAGGTTCTCCTCCACCTTCTCGAGGGCCAGCAGCGTCACGAGCTCGTCGAGGACCTTGCCCATGAGCCGAGACCATAGTGCGCCGGGAGCCGGCTTGCTCAGATCGTCGGCCGTGCGATCAGAACTGGTCGAACCGCCGTTCGCCCCGTATCCTCTCTAGCATGCGGCCTTTTTCTGCCCTCGCCGCGCTCGTTCTGGCAGGTGGGGCCCTCGCGGCGTGCGGGGCCATCGAGGGCCTCGGTTCGTTCTCGGAGGGCGCCTGCAGCGGTGGTGACTGCGACGGGGGCGAGACGACAGACGGCACGTTGGAGGCCGCGATGGAGGCCGCGACGCCCGAGGCCGCGCCCCACGACACCGGTACGGGCGACACGGCAGCGGTCCTCGACTCCGCCGGCCCCGAGGACACGGGGACGGTGGACGCCCCCAACGAGTCCGGCTGCGGCCCGCTGAACACGGTCACGAACTGCGGCGCGTGCGGCGCGGCGTGCGACACCACGCACAGCACCGGGGCCACGTGCAACGGACACACGTGCCAGTACTCGGGCTGCCTCCCTGGCTGGGCGGACTGTGACACGACGGCGCCCGACACCAACGGCTGCGAGACGGCGACCGCCACCACCAACAACTGCGGCGCGTGCGGAGACTCGTGCGACACCACGCACAGCACAGGCGCCTCGTGCGTGGGCTCGACGTGCACCTACACCGGCTGCCAGGCTGGCTACGCCGACTGCAACACGAGCCCGCCCAACACGAGCGGGTGCAGCACGCCCATCAACACCACGACCAACTGCAGCGCCTGCGGCGCGACCTGCGACACCACGCACAGCCTCGGCGCGACGTGCAACGGGACGACGTGCGAGTACACGGGGTGTGATCCCGGCTACGCCGACTGTACGAAGACCGCGCCCGACACCGACGGGTGCGAGTCCTCGCTGTCGTCGACCACGGCGTGCGGGGCGTGCGGGGTCACCTGCGCCAGCACGAACGTCACGGCCAGCAGCTGCAACGGCACCACGTGCTCGTACACCTGCGCCTCGGGCTACGCGGACTGCAACGCCAGCACGCCGCCCGACACCGACGGCTGCGAGACGGCGACCAACACGACGACCAACTGCGGCGGCTGCAACGTGGTCTGCCACGCGACCAACGCCACCGCGGACTCCTGCACCGGGACCTCGTGCACGTACACGTGCTCGGCGAACTTCTCCGACTGCAACGCGGCCACCGCCCCCGACACGGATGGCTGCGAGTGCGCCGGCCCAAGCTGCTGCAGCACGGGCTGTCAGACCTCCCACATCGATGGCACGGGGCAGACCTATTACGACTGCAACCCCGACGGCACATACAACGCCCAGACCGCGATCGAGGCCTGCACCGCCTACGCCCTGTCGGTGGGCGCGAACGCCTCCTATTGCTCGGACGGCTACAGCTGCACGAGCTCCCACGGCAACCCGACGCCCCCCTTCACGGTCTGCTTCCAGAACGCAGCCGGCACGGAGTGCGAGGACTACTGCTGGGGGTACAGCGGCTCGGAGGCCGGCATCCTGTACACGTGCGCCTGCCCCAACGTCAACGCAGGCACCTGGAAGTGAGCGGGGAGGCGCGCTGACTACATCGGCGCACTCGCAGCCTTGCTCGCCTTGTGTTTCGCGACGCGCGATACTTCCGTAACGTGAGCGTCTTTCCGGCCAGCGCTTCGCTCCTGGCGCCGGGCTTCAAGCTCGACCGCTACGAGCTGCTCTGCCCGATGGCAGAGGGCGGCATGGCGAGCGTGTGGATCGCGCGCCAGACCGGCAAGCACGGCTTCCAGCGGCTGGTCGCGATCAAGACCATCCTTCCGAAGTACGCGAGCGAGGTGCGCTTCCAGCGGATGTTCGTCGACGAGGCGCGGATCGCGTCGCGGATCGACCACGACAACGTCGTGCACATCCTCGATGTCGGCGAGCAGCACGACGTGACCTACCTGGTGATGGAGTACGTGGACGGCGACGCTCTCTCGAAGCTCTATCGCGAGGTCGAGCGCAAGGAGGTGCTCCTGCCGCCCGGCATCGTCCTGCGCGTCCTCGCCGACGTGTGCGGCGGCCTCCACGCGGCGCACGAGCTGCGTGACGACGCGGGGCTGCTCATGGGCGTCGTGCACCGCGACGTCTCGCCCCAGAACGTCCTGGTGAGCAGCACGGGCGTGGCCAAGCTCATCGACTTCGGCATCGCCAAGGCCCGCGACCGGCTCTCGGGCGACACGACGGCCGATCAGCTCAAGGGCAAGGTGCGCTACATGGCGCCGGAGCAGGCGCTCGGACGGACCATGGATCGGCGCGCCGATCTGTGGGCCGTGGGCGCGATGATGTACCAGCTGCTCTCCGGCAAGCCGCCCTACGAGGCGGAGAACGACATGCAGACGCTCTTCCTGCTCTCGAGCGGGAGACCGCCGGCGCCGCTCCCCGCGACCGTGCACCCGGCCATCGTGGCGCTGGTGAAGCGGGCGCTCGCCCACTCCCCCTCCAAGCGCTTCGCGACGGCGCTCGAGCTCGGTCAGGCCATCGAGGAGGCGATGGTCGAGGCGAAGATCACCACCACCACCGCGGGCGTGGCCGCCTACCTCGCCGAGCACGCGACCGAGCGAGCGCAGAAGCGCAAGGACGCGATCGCCCTCGGGCTGAAGGCCGCCGAGGAGCGCGACAAGTACGCGAGGATGTTGCACTCGAACGCCGACTCGACGGGCTCCACGTCGGACCCGGCGAGCGTCAAGACGGCGTCGCTCCGCCTGCGCGAGCCGCCGTCGGTGCCCACCGCCGCCACCCTGGGCTCGGCGTCCATGGAGATCGCGGCGTTCTCGCGGGGACACACGCGCAAGGTGACCATGGCCGTCGCGGCGGCGGTCGTGGGTATGGTCGTGGGCGTCACGGGGCTGGTGCTGTTCGCCACCAGCGGCGGGTCGCGGCGGTCGGCAGGCGCTGCGCTGCCAGTGATGACCACGACCTCGACCACGGGCGTGACCGCGACCCCGACATCCGCCCCGACATCCGCCCCGACCACGACCCCGACCGCGTCCTCGAGCGCGACCCCCAGCACGACCACGAGCGCTCCTCCCTCTTCCACCGCCACGACCGCCATGCCGCTGTCCACGCGCCCGGTGGTGCGCTCATTCACTCCGGCACCCGCACCGACCGGGAAGCGAAGGGTGAACGATGGCTTCTAGATCCACGCTGCTCGTTGCCGCCGCCCTCACCGCATCCCTCGCGGCAACGTCCGTCGCCCGCGCCCAGCCCAGCGCGGCGGACCGCGAGACGGCACGCTCGCTGATGCAGGAGGGACGCGACCTGCGCGACAAGGGCAACGTGAAGGAAGCCCTCCGGCGCTTCCAGGGCGCGGACGCGATCATGCACGTGCCGACCACGGGGCTGGAGGTGGCTCGCACGCAGGTGTCGCTCGGGCTGCTGGTCGAGGCGCGAGACACCATCGCCTCCATCCGCAAGACGACCCCGAAGCCGAACGAGCCCGAGCAGTTCAAGGAAGCGCGCACGAACGCGGACAAGCTCGACGTGGCGCTGGAGGGGCGGGTACCCGCCATCACCATCGTGGTGAAGGGCGCCCCGGAGGGCGAGAAGGCGGCGGTCACGGTGGACGAGGTCGAGGTGCCCGCCGAGGTCGTGGGGCTGCCGCGGCGTGTCGACCCGGGCCACCACGTGATCGCCGCCAAGACGGAGCACGGGGAGGGCCACCAGGAGATCGACATCAACGAGGGCCAGCAGAAGGATGTAGAGGTGACGCTCGTCATCACCGCGCCGCCCCCCGGTTCAGAGACGCCCTCCACGCCCGCCCAGGCCGAGGAGACGCCGCCTCCCGCGACGACGTCGCACGGCCCCACGATCCTGACCTGGGCGGGCGTCGCCCTGGCGGGGGCCGGGGTCATCACCGGTACGGTGACGGGGGTCGTGTCCCTGTCGAAGAAGTCGCAGCTCGAGAGCCAGTGCCTCGATCACGTCTGCGGACCCTCCTCGTATGGCACTTACAACGCCGCGAACACCTTCGCGACGATCTCCACCATCGGCTTCGTGGCTGCCGGCGCCGGTGCTGGCGTCGCGGTCGTCTCCCTCCTGGTGGGCCACTCGACGCAGCCTGCCCCCGCCGCGCAGCCGCCGGCCGAGGGTCTGCGGGTCACGCCGTGGATCGGCCTCGGGGGTGCAGGGTTGAGCGGCGCGTTCTAAATCAGCGAGCCCGATTCTCGTTCGAGAATCGGGCTCGCTGACTTAGAACGCGGTCTCGGTGGAAGCCACCCCGATCCCCTCGTCGCGGTCCGGCCTGTCGGCCCACGAGCTGGCCGATTACCTCGCCGAGATCGGCGGGACGCTGGTCGCCTACGGGTGCCCGAGCTACCGGCTCGAGGACGTCATCGGCGTGGTCGGTCGCGCCGAGGGCTTCGACGCCCACGCCTTCGCGTTCCCTACGGGTCTCATCGTGAGCGTGCGCGCATCGGCCGCGACCGCGCCGCTGCTGCGCATGGTGCGTGTCGCGCAGTGGACGGTGAACCTCGACCGCCTGGTCCTACTCGACCGCATCTTCAACGAGGTCGCCGACCGCAAGCTCGCCATCCGCGAGGCACGCGCCCGGCTCGCCGATCTGGACCGCCGCCCGCTGCCCTACCCCCGGGTGCTGAGCTGGGTGGCGTTCGCCGCGGTGTCGGGCGCCACCGCCGTGTTCCTCCGCGGAAAGTCCGTGGAGGTCGAGGCAGCGGCGACGGCAGGGCTGCTGGCAGGGTTCTTCGGCTGGGCGCTCGGCAAGATCCCCAACGCCCGCTTCCTGGTGGAGTTCGTGGGTGGCCTGGTGGCAGCGGTGGTCGCCTGGGCCGTCGCCACGGTGCATCCGGGCGTGTCGCGCGAGGTCATCGTCCTGTCGGGCGTCATCGCGCTCATCCCCGGGATGACGATGACGACTGCCCTGGCCGAGCTCGCGCGCAAGAACCTGGTGGCGGGCGCAGGACGGCTGATGGACGCGATGATGGCGTTCACCTCGATCCTCTTCGGCATCGCGCTGGAGGTCGGCGTGGAGCACTTGACCAAGCTGTCACCGGGCATGTCGAGCGCGCGCACCGGGCTCGCGCTCGAGTGGCAGGCCCTCGCGCTGGTCACCGCCTCCCTCGCTTTCGCCGTGCTCTTCGCGGTGCCGCGCGCCTACGTGTGGACCGCCATCGCCTCGGGCACCATCGGGTACGTCACGACCGCCGTCGGCACGCAGGTCCTGCCCGGGCACGTGGCGGCGTTCGCGGCGGCGCTGGCGGTGTGCACCACGTCCAACGTCTTCGCGCGGCTGACCGCTCGCCCGGCGCAGCTCTTCCAGCTCCCGGGTCTCACGCTCCTGGTGCCCGGCAGCTTCGGCTTCCTCAGCCTGGAGAGCTTCCTCAGCGGTGACTTCGTGAAGGGCGCCGCGCAGGGCTTCCAGATGCTGCTGGTCGCCGCGGCGCTCGTCACGGGCGTGCTTCTGTCGAGCGTGCTGGTGCCGCCGAGGAAGCTGCTGTGAGGTCCTAGATCACAGTCTCGTGGGGAGCTGACCGCTCCCCCTCCGGCGCGCAGCAAAGCGGAGCGACGAGGGGGTGCGCCAAGCACCCCGCACAACCGTCACTCCGTCGTCGGAGTGCCGAAGGCACGACGAGGGGCGGAGAAATCAGAAGCGACCGACGATCCCCAGCATCGCCCGCGCTCCGCCGAGGTGCTCGGGCGCTGCGCTGAACGCGGGCTCGACGGTGAGGGTCGAAGCGTGCATGAGGAGCGCGCGGCCGAAGATCGACACCGGCACCATGCCGGCCATGCCGCTGACCGCGGCCGTCTCCCGGCCGCCGAAGAGCTGTGGCGGCGCGCCGTTCGTCGCTTCATCGGCTCCGCGCGGGCTCGACACCCGATCGAGCACGAAGGCCGGCGACACGGCCCGGGCCGGCGTGAAGACTGCTGCGACGGCCGCGGGCGCCGCAGGACTGGCGGGACTGGGCCCGGAAACGAGCGTGAGGGACGCGAGGATCGAGGCGGCGGCAAAGGAAGCAAGCGCGGGGAGCACGGAGTCCCCCTGAGCAACCGCGGTGCCACGAGAAAAGTGTAGCTTGTCGAGCCCTTGGTGGTCGCGCCGAACTGTGCCGGTGCCGGCGAAGGGGCGAGCCTGTCAGTCACCCGAAAGGGCGACAAGCCGGGCGACGGGCAGACGACGGGCTACCAGTTCGTGACGAGGTTGTACGCGTTCACGGTGCCGAGACCGGTCGCATAGTCCCAGCCCGTTCCCGCCGGGTACGCCGCGCCGAGGGTGCTCGAGGACGTGGAGAGCGCACCGTAATAGGTCGTCCTCCTGGCCTTCGAGTAGCCATAGCAGTCGTCCGTGCCGGTGCAGGGCACGTCGATGTCGCCCGCGGTCACGTCGTTGAAGATGCAGCTCGATGCGGGGACTGTGGGCGACTTGGGAGACCCCTGATCGCTGTTGCACGACGCCGAGCCGCTGGCACCGTACTCCGCGGCAGCGAGGCGGTAGTACGTGTAGTTCGGGTTGCCCTGGCTGGCCCCGGTCTTCTGGTTCACGAGCGCCTGGATCCCCGCGAGCGCGGGAGAGGCGAACGACGTGCCGCCGGCGGCGAGGTCGAGGGTGTCCGTGGTGCTCGTGTAGTTGCAGGCCACGCCGCCCTCGCCCGTGTCCGACATGCAGTAGACGTAGAAGTGTCCCCACACGCCGTTGGCCGCGAAGAGCGACACGTCGGGGAGGTAGCGCTTGCCTCCCGTGGAGGTCGGGAGTCCGACCACGCCGGTCTGCCAGGAGGGCTGCGCCGAGTACGCGCTGGGACCCCCGCTACCCGCCGCGGTGGTGATGAAGTCCGCCCCGGCGCTGCTCGCGCAAAACCCCGAGGAGCCGTAGGGCTCCGTGTAGCCCTCGGACGTGTAAATGAGCTTGCTGGTGCACGCGTCGTTCCACGGGATCTCCGGGATGTACGACAGGGCAGAGGCGTACGTGGCGCTGTTGGTCGTGCTCCAGTACTTCGAGAGCGCGGGGCCACCCTCCTTGGAGTTGTAGTCGTCCATGAAGTCCGTGCCTCCGACGGCGACGTTGTAGGGCGTCGAGGCGAAGCCGCTGACGGCGATCCCGTGCGTCGCGTACTTCTCGTCGGCGTCGCAGCTAGCCGCCCCCTCGTCGCCCGCGGAGACGAAGACCGAGACACCCTCGGCCGCGGCCTGCTCGTAGGTGCTCACGTAGCTGGCGTTGGCCGCCGCGCCGTTCTCGCTCTCGCACTCGCCGTAGCTGACGCTCATGATCTTCGGCACCGTCGCGCCGTTGATCAGGTTCTCGATGGCGATGAGGCCGCCGAACACGGTCGACGTGTCCGCGCATGCCGCGAGCTCGATCGCGGCGTCCGGGGCCGCGGCGCCAGCCCACTCCGCGTCGAGCGCCGCCTCTCCTTCGGCGCCGTTCTCGCCGGGGTTCTTGCAGGTCGTGCTGCCCGCGGGCTGCACCTGGCTGAAGGTGCCAGCGTAGCCCGAGAGGCCGAAGGCGCTGCGGAAGGAGGCGACGTCCGAGGCGTTCTTGATGTTCGTGTCCTCGATGACGACGATGGTCTGCCCGGCGCCGCGGATGCCCTCGCTGAAGAGGGGATTGAGGTTGTAGATGGTGGCGAAGTCGGCCGGAGCCACGGCGTAGAAGGTGCCGCTCGAGCCGTCGTTGACGGTGAAGTCGGGCGAGGGCTGCGTCCACCGGCCCGTGCTTGCGTCGCGCCTCACGGCCCCGAGGTCGCGGTGCAGCGGGTGCGGCATGAAGTCGTGGAGGGCGTGGACCCCGACGACCACCGGCGCGAGCGCCGCTGGGATCGCGGGATCGCTCATGTTGGCGATGTGGCGGACTCCGTTGACGTCGAGGGCGTGCATCTCGGTGTGGAATGCCTGACGCACCATGCCCGCCGTCCCGGTGAACTCGATGAACATCCGGCTCGTCGGGACCCCTTCGACCGTGAAGCCGTGCGACGCCAGCCAGCGCGAGATCGTGGCGACGTCCTCGTGAGAGACCCCGAAGGTGTCGCCGAACTCCGCGGCGCTGAGCCACTGGTGGTACTGGGGCGACGCCGGATCGTGCAGGCGATCGACCAGCGCCTGGAGGGCAGCCTCCTGCACCGGCGAACGGCGAAGGACGAGCTGCATGTGCTCGATGGGCGTCGCCGGATCGAGCGCGCCGAGGTCGTGGCTGGCGCTGGCCTTGGGGTGGGTGTTGCCCGGCAGCGTGACGAGGTGGGTCTCGTCGATGGGCGTCGTGACGAGGACGTTCTGCTTCTGCACGGAGAGAGTGGAGGAGGTGCCTTGCGGGCCGGGCGAGGTCGGACTGGAGGAACACCCCGCGAAGACCAGCGGGGCGAATAGCGCGAACGCAGGCAACTTCGACTTCTGACTCTTCACGGGCATCGAGCACTCCTGGTGGTGGGCTACCCGTCCGAGACCCACCCCCCCGGGGTCTGGATGAGGCCACTCGTTCGTAGCCACCGCACCTCGGCTCGGCATCCACCGTCTGCACCGCGATATCCGCTTGAGACGCGACGTATGGCAGGTGGATCGAGCGCGCTTCCAAGGAGGTCGAACGCTTTCACTCGCGACGGTCCGCCTGGCACCGGCGACCCTACATCCGTACCGCACTCGACGGTTCTTGTTTGCCTCGCCACCACCACGCCCCTCAGCGGCGCACACGAGCGGCCGCCCGGTCGACCTCGTCGCTGCTCAGCAGCTCGTCGATGTCCACCGTCGTGAAGCGGCCGGCGGGCAGCGCGGCGAGCAGCGACACCACGTCCGGCTGCAGCCCGCGTCGCTCCGAAGGGCTCACGGAGAGCCGGTCCTGGTCGACACGTAGCAACGCGCTCATCTCGACCTCGACCGGCATCGGCGCGTCGAGCACCTCGGAGACCCACTGGGGCCAGAAGTTGTCGTAGAGCCCGAAGCGAAAAAGGGAGAGCTGCTCGCCCAGCCTGCTCCGCCAGAGGGACCTCAGCTTCTCCGGACTGTCGTAGGCGCCGAACCACTGCCTCAGCCTCACCTCGCGCAGCGAAGGGAGCCCGCGCGCCTCGAGCAGCTCGGGCACGAGCCCGTTCCGATCCACGAGCGAGCCAGACAGCTGCTCGATGGCCCAGGGCTGCTCGCTCGTCGCGATGGCCTTCAGCACCGGGTGGGGAGGCCCGTCGAGGACCCGTACGCCACGCAGCACCGGGTGCAGGATGACGTCGAGCCCCTTGGCGCCGTCGTAGCTCTGCATCCGGAGGACACGCACCGTCGCCCAGGCGGGATGGCCGACGGCGCGGGTGAGGAACTTGCCGCGCGGCAGGAAGCTGCACTCTTCGAGGAAGCCACGGCGCCAGACGCGCGATGGCTTGTTGGTCAGGTCGGCGACCGGCCCGAGCCATTCCTTCTCGTGCGTCTTGAGCAGCTTGCGCTCGCGCGTGACCTCCGCCTTCGCCAGCGACTCGCCGCGGTGCGCGCGCATTTGCAGGGCGATGAAGTCCCCGCGCGGATCGCCCTTCTCCATGAGCGCATCGGCCAGCACCAGGCGCGTCTCGTCGTCGTCCGCTCGCGCGCCGACCTGGGCCAGGAGGTCCTCGATGGATCCCTGCGCGGGGGCGGGCTGGACGGTCTTCGCGACAGGCGCGCGCGGCGCGGCGGGGAAGCGCTCGGCCAGCCTGGTCACGAGGGCGCGCAGCTCCTCCTCGAGCCACGCGCCCACCCGTGTCGGCCCGAACACCTTCTGGTAGTCCGCCGCCAGCACCGCGAGCGGGGCCACGGAGGCGGGCACCGCATGTCTGTCGCCGAGCTGCGCCACGACCGACGACCAGAGCGGCCGCGACTTGTTGCTCGTGTAGGGCGGGTCTTCGAGGAGGTCGAGGAGCTCGCGCGCGATCGCCTCGCTCGAGGACTGGTCCTCGAGGTCCCTGACCGCGAGCGTGAGCTCCTGCATGGGCAGCGAGCGATCGATGTGGGCCATCGCGCCGGTAGTGTAAAGACAGCCGTCGTGCGCGTCCTCCTGCTCCTCGCCCGTGCCCTCGTCGTCGTGGCCGTGCTCTTCGGGGCGACCGTCGGCTATGCCTTCGCCCGTCTCCGGGGTGGGCGCGGGACGCCGCGGGACGCCCTCCGCGGCGCGGCCCTGGCGCGGGCGCTCGAGCGGCTGGGCGCGACGTTCGTCAAGCTGGGGCAGATCATGGCGACGCGACCCGACGTCGTCCCCGAGGAGATCGCGCGCGCGCTCGCCCAGCTCCAGGACAACGTGGCCCCCGCGCCCCTGCCGGAGATCGAGCGCGTGCTCGCCGAGGAGCTGTCCCCCGAGGCGCGGGCGCGGTTCCGCACGTTCGACCAGGTCCCGGTCGCCGCGGCGAGTGTCGCGCAGGTGCACCGCGCCGTGCTCGACGACGGGAGCATCGTCGCCGTGAAGATCCAGCGCCTCCGCGCGCACATGCAGATCGACCGCGATCTGGCCCTCTTCGCCGCCGGCGCGTGGCTGCTCGACCGGCTCCCGCGCATGCGCTGGGTGTCGCTGCCCGGCGCGGTGGAGCGCTTCGGGGCAGCCCTGCGCGCACAGCTCGACTTCACCCTGGAGGCCTCGAACAACCGCCGCCTGGCCCGGAACTTCCAGGGCGACCCCCGCATCCGCGTGCCACGCCTGCACGACGCGCTCTGCAGCCGCAGGGTCCTGACCATGGAGTTCGTGGACGGCGTGAGGCCGACCGACGTCGTCGAGGGCCGCGCCGAGATCGCCCAGGCCGGGCTTCGCTGCATCGCCCAGATGGTCTTCCTCGACGGCTTCGTCCACGCCGACATGCACCCGGGCAACCTGATGTTCACCCGCGACGGACACGTCTACCTCATCGATCTGGGCCTCGTCGCGGAGATCCCGGAGCCCATGCGCAAGCCGTGGGTGGAGACGTTTCTCGCCGTGGCGACGTGCGACGGCAAGCGCGCGGCCGAGCTGTTCTACGTGTACGCGCCCGTCGTGGAGACGACCGACTACCCGACCTACGAGGCCGAGGTCGTCGCGCACCTGGAGAAGCTCCGCGGACGCCCCCTCGCCGAGCTCGAGGTGACGACCGCGGTGGGCGGCACCATGGCGATCCTGCGCAGGCACCGGGTGCAGGTCGATCCGACGTTCACCGTCGTACAGCTGGCGATGCTGGTGGCGGAGGGCGTCGGCAAGCAGCTCGACCCGCAGGTCGACGTGTACGCGACCGTGGCGCCGTTCCTGGCGGAGGCAGCCATCCGCTGGGCGAACGGCGCGAGGCCGCGGCGAGCCGTACCGCTCAGGCCGTGATCTGGACGTCGCCCGCGTTTGTCGGTCACCTGTTTCGCAGCGCGAGCGCCATGGCCTCTCAGGGAGACCCGTTCCCCATGTCGACCGTCGCCCGCCAGGCGCCATCGCTGCCACGACGCCACACCGTCATGTACTTGCCGCGGAGCACCCTGGACGCGCCATCGGCCCCGACGACGTCGAAGCTGTAGCGGCCGAACGTGTACCCCAGGTCCCCGCTGGCGGCGGCGTCAGCCTGCAGTGGCTCCCACCGCAACGTCACACGGGTGCCCGGTGCCGGCGCCAGCGCAGCCACGATGTCTGCCTTGCCGCGGAGGAAATCACCGCCGTTCTCGATGGAGACGGCGTCGTCTGCCAGGTAGGCGCTGAACGCAGCCGGCGCGCCGCTGCGCAGCGAGAGGGCAGCGAACTCCGCGTCGGTGCGCAGCAGCTCCGCGCGCAGCGCCGCCACGGGGGGCCTGGTGGTGCAGGCGGCGCAGGGAACTGCAGCCAGCGCCGCGAGGAGCAGGTGAGCGGTCAGCTTCACGCCGCCAACGTAGTCCCCCTCAGTACGTCGTGCACCCGGCGTCGCTGTTGGGCGTCGTGGTTCGCTGCTGGAGTGCGGGCAGCGCGAGCGGTGTCGCCTGGGTGAAATCGAAGTCCTGGGTCATGTCGACGGAGTTGCCGTCCCGGGTGGTCAGCGCGGGGAGGTCGAAGTCCGTCTCGATGAACTTGAGCACCGAGCTGAGCTCGGCACGCGTGTGGTCGATGGTGCCCCCCTTCGCCCACGGCGAGATCACCAGGAGCGGGACCCGGAAACCCAGGCCGTAGGCGTCCACCTGGGTCGGCGCGACGTGGTCGTAGAAGCCACCGAAGTCGTCCCACGTGAGAAACACCGCGCTCTGCTGCCACTGCGAGCCGGACGCGAGCGCCTGCAGCAAGCTCACCGTCCAGTTCTCCCCGGTGCACACGCTCTGCGGCGTGTGCTCGCTGACGGGCGACGGGGTGGAGATCCACGAGACGCTGGGCAGCGTTCCGTTCTTGGCGTCGTTCACGAAGTCGTCGATGGGCACCACGTGCGCCGCCCACTGCGGGCTGTCTCGCATGTGCCGGATGGCGTCGTACACCGTCCAGATGTAGCCGCCCGAGCCCTGGAAGCCGCCGTCGTACGGGCCCTCCACCGGTGCGTACATCTTCCAGCTCACGCCGGCCGCGTTCAGCTCGTCGCCCAGGGTCTGGAAGTCGAGGCACGGGTAGATGTCCTCGAACTCGCCCTCCTCGTCCAGCACGCGTACACGCACCTTGGGATCGGCGTCGCATCCCCAGATGCCGGTGCTCGCGTCCCAGGGCACCACGTTGCTCGGCTCCAGACCTGCTTCGCCCGGATCCGGGCAGTCGCTGGCCGAGGTGCACGGGCCGACCGACGGCGCGTGGGGGAGGGACGGATCGGAGTTGTCGGGGTTGTCGGTGACGCCGCCGCTGGTGGCGGCGATGGTGTAGAGGTGATTGGGGAAGCTCGGGCCGTGCAGGGCCGAGAAGAAGTTGTCGGAGAGGACGAACGTCCTCGCCAGCGCCCAGTAGTTGGGGATGTCTGCCTCGTCGGCCTGCTGGTAGCCAAGCGGACCGCCGCCCGGGTAGCCGGCGTCCTTCGGGATCTGGTCGAAGCAGTTCATGCCGCCGTCGTTGTAGGCCAGCATGGCTGCGTCCCACGCATGGCTGATGTCCGGGCTGGAGCGGTCGAGCATGCGCTGCAGCGGGACGACTCCGCCGTCGCAGATGACGCCCGAGTCGGCGCCGTTCCCGTTCGGGAACTTGCCGAAGTAGATGTCGTACGTCCGGTTCTCTTTCACGAAGAAGACCACGTTCTTGATCGGGAGCTTCGCGGTGTGCGCACCACCGTCGGTGACCGGGCCGTCGGTGCCGCCGCCGCCGTCGGTGCCTATCGAGCCGTCGGGCGAGCCATCCTGGACCGTGGAGTCGGCGAGCGTGCCGCTGTCTCCGCCGGGCCCGCCGCCGCTGTCCTTGGCGCCCGAGCCTCCGCACCCTGCTGCGATGGTCCCCGCGACGCCGAGGATGCCGAGGCAAGTGAGGATCAGTGCTCGCATGGAGCCTCCGGGGATCCGACTAGTGACAGGCTACGCCGCTCGCCTCCTCGGCGCCCATGGTCGGGGTGGACGAGCGGCAGTTTCCGTAGAGATCGACGTTCAGCCCGGGCAGCGTCTGATCGCCGACGCTGCTCTGCGTGACCTTGCAGGGCGGGGCCGGCGTGGTCACGAGAGTCCACCCGTTGCCCAGCGGCGGGAGGCCCACCGTCGGGCAAGCCCCGGTGAATGGCGTGGCCGGGAAGAGGTTCTTGTAGCCGTTCGAGGCCACGTCCCATGCGCCGAAGAACGCGGTGAGGCAGGTCTGCGGCGAGGTGCAGCCCGCGAGCGCCACGCAGCCCGAGTCGGTCCCGGCGTCGGTGGTGCACGAGGATGCAAGCGTGACGTTGCCCGAGACCGTGGCGCCGGTCTGGGTCGCCAGCAGCTCCGCGGTGGTCGCGTCGACCGTCGCGTAGCCCGCGCCGCCGTTGCAGGTGGCGTCCCACTTCAGCAGGCCGAGCGAGGTGGCGAAGATCAGGTTGTTCTCGAAGGCGGCGAGCGACGGCGGCCCCGCGTCGCCGCACCGGGAGACGAATACCCCCGCGTCGGTGGCGGTGCCCGCGAGGATGTTGTTCACGACGGTCACGCCGCTGGTGGGCTCGTCGAGCCAGAGCGCCTGCGGGGTGGCACCGTTCGAGCTCCCCCCGATGAGCGTGTTGTGGCGGACGTCCGCGCCCTTCAGGCCGCCCGTGAGGAGCAGCGCCGACGGACCGTAGAGGGGGGTGTTGGTCGCCGTGCCCGAGTGGATCATGTTGTTGTAGATGAGCGGGGCGGTCCCCAGTGGCCCGATCACCTTGAGCCCCTGCGGGGCCGTCGCGTTGGACGACGCGCCGCAGTTGCCGCCGTAGATGCGGTTGCCGATGAACTTCGACGCCCCGTTGATGTTGACGATGACGCCGTCGCTGCACCGCGTCCCGGTGGACCCGCCGCCGCCATCGACGCTGTTGGACTCGAAGTCCACGCTCTGCGTACCGAGCAAGAAGACGCCGGAAGTGTCGGCCCCGCCGGTGCTGGTCCCGGTCCCGGCCACGATGGTGTTCCCGCGGATGGTGTAGATCGGACCGGCGCCCGTGGACCCGCCGAAGAGGTTCATCGCGACGGAGCCGTCCGCCAGCGTGTTGAGCGTGGCGCCGCTGCCGCCGCTGATCTGGTTGTCGAGGATCTGCACCGTGGCGCTGGTCCCGTCGGCCTGGATGCCGACGCTGGCGTGCCCGGACTCGGTCGACGTCGGCGGAACGGTGCCGTTGCCGCCGTTGATCTTGTTGTTCGTGATGGTGGGGCTCCCCCCGCTCGAGAGGGTCACGCCGGCCGATGCGATGAAGTCGGGAACGGTGAGGCTACCGCCGGTGAGCTGGTTGTTCGACAGGGTCGGCGCCGCGCCGTTCGTCACCAGGACGGCGCTCACCGTGGCGGAGGCGACCCCCGAGGTGGCGCCCAGGACGATGAAGCCGTCGACTACCACCGCGGAGGTGACCGCCGTACCGGACAGCTCGAGCGTGACCGACGAGACGCTCGCGGCGGCGTTCTGGATGACCGTTCCCTCGGTGCCGTCGAACGTCGGGTAGCCGTACGTGGGGGTCCGCTTCCAGGTGTTGCAGTTGTATCCGCCGTAGAGGGAAGTGGGGGTGGAGAGCACGAGCGGGTTCTCGTTGTAGATGCCCTTGCAGACCTGGATGCTCGTCACCGTGCTCGTCGCTGCTGCGGCCGCGATGGCCGCGCCGATGCTCTTCTTGGGCGAGTTGCTGCTGCAGCCGGGGTTCGTGTCCGTCCCGGTCGTGACCGAGACGTAGATCGTCGGGCCCGCGCAGGCGGGTGCATCGGACGATACGTCCGCGCCACCCGAGTCCGTGCTGGCATCCCCGCCGGCCTCGGCGCCGGAGTCCACGCCGGGCCCCGAGTCGGCGCCGGTGAGCTGCCCCGGCTGGATGTCGAAGAGGGCGTTGCACCCCGCCACGGACGCCACGGCCAAGGTCACTTGCGTCCAGCGAGCGCCCATTGGCCTTTGATCGTACCGCCGATCGTCCGAGGGGAGGCTCAGAAATACCCCTCCATCAGCCGCTTCATCCACTCCGGCACTGTGGCCTCCGCGCGCGCGTCGAAGGCCGGCACGTAGGGCTTCAGATCGAGCACCGGCGTACCGTCGATGGCGTCGAGGCCCTTCACCGACACGACGGAGCCCTTCACGCCGACGACACGCACGGCGGTGACGCCGATGGGGTTCGGCCTGTGCTTCGCCCGCTGCGCGAAGATGCCGAGCTCCGGCATGTCCCGGCGCCCTCGCGGGCGGCGTACGAGATCCGCGTCGGCCGCGAACGTGGACCGGTGCATCCAGAAGACGACCAGCGCGTGCGAGAACTGCTCGAGGCCCGCGAGGCCGGGCTCGAGGTCCTGCTCGAAGCACAGGTCCGACACGACCTCGCCCCAGTCGTCGTCGCGGGGCTCGGCAACGGGGCAGCGCACGACGGCGACGGGGCGCAGCTCGATGTCGGTCAGGCTCATGGGGACCTCGTGGGCGCGCGAGCCTACGCCTCCCCTTCTCCTCCGTCTCCCTGCGGAACGGCCGGCTTGACCTTCACGCTCTTCCACTTCGCCAGCTGCACGAGGCCGGCGGGCGCGCCGCGCGGCTTCGATACGTCGGCGGCGCGACAGAAGTGCACGTCGACCTTCGCCGCGGCCCGCGACTTCGAGTACCAGGCCGCCGCTGCGGCCGCGACCTCGAGCACCTCGCGTGGGACCTCGCCCCCGGTCGGGTTGCGGATGACGACGTGGCTCCCGGGCGTCCCGCCGGCGACGTGGAGCCACACGTCGCGGGGCTCGGCGATCTCGAACGTGAGGTGGTCGTTGTCCTCCGCCCCCCGCCCCACGAGCACCTCGAAGCCCTGGACCTGCATCGTTCGATAGGGGCGTCCCTTGCTGGCCATGCGCCCGCTACTTTGGCCCAGGACGGGGCCGGGGCGAAGCCTTTGACCTGGCCGCCGAAGTCGGGTCTGATCGGCCGGCGCGTACGTGACGCCTCATGTGAGGCCCAGCGTGAGGCGTCTTCGTACGTGAAGGAGGGTCCATGGCACGGGTGTGGCGTCATCTCGCAGTGTCGGTCGTCTGTGGCTTTCTGGTCGTCGTCCTGTCCCAGTGCAAGGGGCTGAAGCCCACGGCCGGGCAGGCGTGCTTCATCGGCAACAACAAGTACCAGTGCACCGACCCGGCCACCGCGCTGCTGTGCCAGAACGGCAAGTGGGTGAACATGCCGTGCCGCGGTCCCAAGGGCTGCTCCGGCGTGGGCAACATGCAGAGCTGCGACGACGATCTCGCGCAGGCGGGCGAGGCCTGCATGATGTCGGTGGGCGGCGACAACATCGCCTGCGGCACCGACAAGCTCAGCGAGCTCGTTTGCACCGCCGGCGTTTGGAAGACGACACGCTCCTGCAAGGGACCGAAGCACTGCAGCATCACCGGGACGATCGTGCACTGCGACGACACCATGGCCGACGTGGGCGACGCGTGCGTCGCCGAGCCGGGTGACGACAACTACGCGTGCAGCGTCGACAAGAAGATCATGACCGAGTGCGACGCGACCTCCAGCAAGTTCATCGTGTCCGACAACTGCCGAGGACAGAAGGGGTGCTGGCTCGAGGGCAACAAGGTCAACTGCGACCTGTCGGCTGCCCGCATCGGCGACAAGTGCCACCTGGTCGACAACCACTCGTGCAGCGAGGACGCGACCCAGGAGGTCAAGTGCTCGCCGCAGTTCACCTGGATCAAGCAGCGCGACTGCAAGCACGGCGGCTGCAAGGTGAAGAACAACTCGGTCTACTGCGATTGAGGTCCCGCGCGCTGGCGTGCGCGATGGCGGCGGCCGCCGGTCTCGTGACGGTCGCCGCCTGCCGCACCCGGCCGGCCCCGGGCGGCAAGTGCCTCGTCCCCGACCAGCTCCTCTGCAGCGGGACGGACCACGCGCTCCTGTGCGAGCCCGCGGGTGTTGGTAGCGCGGCCACCCCCGCGACGTGGGTGGAGGTGCCGTGCAAGGGCGCCCACGGCTGTTCGCACAAGAGCGACGCCGACGAGTGCGACGACACCGTCGCGGCCGCCGGTGATCCCTGCCCGCGCTCGCCGCCGCTCGACTACGCCTGCTCGGCCGACGGCGCGAAGGCGCTGGTGTGCAAGGAGGGTCGCTACGATCTGTGGCGTTCGTGCCGGGGTCCCGAGCAGTGCAAGGTCGAGGGCGGCCGCAACGTGCGCTGCGACACGACCCTGGGTGAGCCGGGAGATCCCTGCGGGCAGCAGGGCACCTACGCCTGCTCGTCGGATGGCAAGAGCATGCTGGTGTGCGACGGGAGCGCCCTGGCGCCCGCCTCGACGTGCCGCGGCCCGGATGGGTGCCGCATCCAGCGCGACACGCGGAAGGTCGACTGCGACGACTCCCTGGCCGAGGAGGGCGACCCGTGCGACCAGCCCCGGCGCATCGCCTGCGCAGGCGACCGCAAGGCAGAGCTCGTGTGCCAGGGGGGCAAGTATGCGAAGAAGCGCGACTGCCGCCACACCGACTGCCGCCTCGAGGGCAGCCACCTGTACTGCGACTGACGGGTGGCCGGGAGGCCCCCCTGTGTCTAGACTTTGACCCGCGATGAACCGATCCCTCGTGGCAGCGTTCCTGGCTTCCGCCGTGGCCGTCAGCCTCGGCGCATGCAGTGACGACAGCGGCAGCAGCGGGTTCTACGTCTCGGGTGCCTCCGGCACCGGGGGCTCCGCGACGACGTGCAGCGCGTACACGACGTGCGGCACGTGCACTCCGGTCGACGGGTGCGGCTGGTGCTTCAGCGGCTCCACCGGCGCCTGCACGTCCGACCCCGACGATTGCCCGCTCGACGCGAGCGAGTTCACGTGGACCTGGAACCAGAGCGGCTGCCCCGGAGCCGACGCGAGCGTCGTATTGCTGGACGCCGGCACGTCGGCGGAGGCGAGCCGGCCGGAGGCGGCGCCGGCCGAGGCGAGCGTGACGGAAGCAGCGGCGGAGGCTTCAGGGGACTGAAAGCGGCGGCGGGGCGATCGCCCGCCATCAGCCGGTCATGGGTTGGGCTTCGCGTCTGCACAGCAGCGGAAGCCGGTGGAGTAGTCGTGGTAGGCCGCCGCGTGGGCTGTTGTGTGATACGAGCACCCGTCGCCGTTGATGTGCGTGTCCTGGTAGTAGCCCCCGCGGAACGCCGGCCGGCCGGTGGTCATGACCCACTCGTGGAGGTTGCCGACCATGTCGAACACGCCGAAGCCGTTGGTGCAGCGGCTGTACTCGCCGGTCCGGGCCACGGTGTTCGGCGTCTGGTTCAGGCGCGGGTCGTTCATCGGACCGCTCTGGTAGGTCTCGGGCGCCTCGGGATAGTAGACGTGGAGCGGCGAGATGCCGGAGTCGTTGCACGCACCCTTCTCGCGCACCGGACCGTAGGGAAACGTCTGGGGAGGGTTCCCCCGGCAGGCCGCGATCCACTCGTCCTCGCGGCACAGGCGCTTCTCCGAGGCTTGGCAGGCGAGCTCCGCCGCATCGCGGGAGATGTAGCCCTGTGGCGCGACGCCCGGGACGGACAGCGCGCGCACCGTCGCGCCGGCGCTGTCCGGGGACTGGTACGGCGAGAACGGGCGCTCCCCGTCCGCGGTCAGCTCCACCAGCGAGGCCTCCCACCGGTCGATGCAGAAGCGGAGCTCCGAGATCGCGACCAGCGCCATCTCGTCGGGGCATGGTCCCTCCTGCGGGCGGGGGTGGACTGCCGGCGGCCGGGGTCGCGCGTGCGCAGGGTGAGCGGGCGTCTCGGCGCAAGCCACGAAGATCGCGCAGACGGCGCAGAACCCGGGCAGCGCTCGACCGTCCAACGCGGTCGATCAGGGATGAGGAATCAGGTGCGTGAACCAGGCGGCGGCGCCGGCCGCCATGACCACCACCAGCGCCACCACCACCCCGACCTTGGTGGCGGGGCTGCCCTTCTTCTCCGAGATCGGCGGCGTCGACAGAGGGGAAGCTGGGATGGGCTGGCGGGGACTGGAGCGGGGAGCCGGCGCCGTCGCCGCGAGGGTGACGGGCGTGGCCGCGGTGGACGGGGCCATCGCCGCGCGCATCTTCGGCGAGGACGGCTCGGGCTCTGCCTCCTCCTCGAGCGCGGCCAGGTTGCCCTCCGAGAGGCCGGGCGGTAGCGACGCGCGGAGAGCGTCGTCGTCCTGCTTGTTTCCCACCACGATCTCGTCGATCCACGAGCCCACGTTCACGTAACCGCCCTGGGGCGCCGACGGCTTGGCCAGGACCGGGCCCTTCATCGCCCCCATGGCCCCGGAGTCGATGGGCTTCGCGCCGCCCGACGGGGCGCCGCCCTGCTTGTCGTCGGTCAGCGAGGTGAACTCGAACAGCGCCTCCTCGATGAGCTTGTCGATGATGCTCGCCTGCATCGGGCGGTGGCGCTGGCGCTCCTTCATCGCCACGTGCACCAGCGACGAGATGTCGAACGTGCTCACCGGCACGCCGTACTTGAAGAGGAACTTCGACAGCTCCATTCCCAGGTCGCGCGCGGTCCCGTAGCGCTGCTGCGGATCCCGGGCGAGGGACTTGTTGATGATCTTCTCCAGGTCCTGCGGCACCTTCTTGTTGATGCCGGAGATGCTCGGCACCACCGCGCCCTGCACCTTCTTCACCGTCTGGAAGTCCGTGTCGCCGAGGAACAGGCGCTGCCCCGAGAGCAGCTCCCACAGGATGATGCCGACCGCGAAGACGTCGGTCCGGAGGTCGACCTCCTGCCCCATCGCCGCCTCGGGCGAGAGGTACGAGAACTTGCCCTTGATGATGCCCGGCTCGCTCTTCTCGAGCTGGCTGTTGGCCTTGGCGAGGCCGAAGTCCACGATCTTCACCTCGCCGTTCTTCGTGATGAGCACGTTGGGTGGCGACATGTCGCGGTGCACGATGTGCAGCGGCGTCCCGTTGCTGTCGGTCAGCTCGTGGGCGTAGGCTAGGCCCTTGCACAGCTCGAGGCCGATGTAGACCGCGGCCTCGACCGGGAAGTCCCGCCCGCTCTTCTTGATGTGCTCGATGATCGCCTTGAGGTTCGCCCCGTCGACGAACTCCATGACGATGAAGAACGCGTTGTCGCCGACGCCGATGTCGAACACCTGCACGCAGTTCGAGTGCGAGAGCTGCGCCGAGAGGCGCGCCTCGTCGAGGAACATCGAGATGAACTTCTTCTTCGACGACAGGTGCGGCAGGACGCGCTTGATCGCCACCTGTTTGCGAAACCCCTGAAGGCCCTCGCTCTCGGCCCGGAACACCTCCGCCATACCGCCCGACTCGAGCTTCTCGATGACGCGGTAGCGTTGCTGGCTTTCGGACATGGGTCGATGGGGCCGGGAGGGAGGACGGGAAAATGTCCCCGCTCTCTAAGGTGCCATCCCCTGGCGCGATGGGTCAAGGAATGGCGCCGCCGAAGCTCGCGCCCGCGCGCGCGGGCAGCAGCCCGGGAAACGTTCATTGACAACCAGGCCACCACCCGGAAACCATCGCACCTCATCCGCCGTGACCGCGGCGACGTCTGACCTACGCCCCAAGCCCCCCCGGGAGGCATCGTGGACACCGAGTTCGAGAACGCCAAGAAGCTCGTCGAGGAGACCATCAAGAAGCTCGGGCTCGACCCCGCCACGACGCGCGCCCACTCCACCGACGCCCAGGCGGCGTGGACGCTCAAGCGCGGCAGCGCCTCGGTGCTGGTCACCGTCACCTTCCACGAGGACGAGGACGAGACCTACCTCCGCGTCGCCTCCCCCGTCGTCACAGTCCCTGCGGACAAGGCCCAGCACGGCGCCCTCTTCCGGCGTCTCCTCGAGCTCAACGCCGGCGGCCTCGCCAACGCAGCCTTCGGGCTGGTGGGCGACCGGGTGGTCGCGGTGAGCGAGCGCCCCGTCGGGGGCCTCGGCGAGGCCGAGGTGGAGCAGACGGTGAAGCACCTCGCAGCCGTCGCCGACACCTTCGACGACCGTCTGGAGAAAGAGTTCGGCGCCTCCAAGGCCTGAGCAAGCGCGGGTCATGCGTCGAGCCGGTGCTGCCTGCGGACTGGGCGCGTTCCTCGCCCTCCTCGTGCCGTCGGCCGCCCGGGCCGCCGACGCCGAGGTGACCGCGGACACGGCGGCTCAGTTCTACGACGTGCGCTCGCCCACGGGGGAGACGGTGCTCAACCGGCGGCGCCTGACCACGACCCTCGCGATCAGCGCCTACGACCTGTTGGAGCCCGAGGTGGGCGATCCCACCGCCCCGACCCTCTCGTTCCGCGCGCGCGTCCGCTACGACGCGGACTTCGGCATCAACGGCGCGTCGGTCGACCCGACGAACTACGCGAACTTCGTCCCGGGACTCAACCAGGGCGGCGTCGACCTGATGTACGCCTACGTGGAGGGGCGGCGATTCCTCCACGGGTGGCTGGGCTTCCGGCTGGGGAGGCAGTACGTCACCGACGCACTCGGCTGGTGGTCGTTCGACGGGGCGCAGGTGACCGCGACGACGCCGTTCTTCGCTAAGGCCGAGGCCTACGGCGGCTACGAGGAGCGGGGCGGCATGCCGCTGAGCACCGCGCGCTACGAGTCCGATGGCGTGTGGCGCGGCGACCGCAGCAACTACGATCCGTCGCTGGCCCCCGCCTTCCAGCCCGCCGCCATGGCCCCGGCCTTCGGCGTGGCGCTCGAGTCCACGGGGGTGACGTGGATCCACGGGCGCCTCACCTACCGGCGCGTCTACGACACCGGGGCCTCGAACGTGACCGAGTTCGCGAGCGGCACCTACTCGCCGGCCCAGTACGACGGCGCGCGCATCTCGTCCGAGAAGGTCGGCTACGCCATGGACGCCAACCTGGCCCAGCTGGGCGGCGTCAAGGCGGGCGTCGTCTACGACTTCTACAACGCAGAGATGACCAACCTCTACGCCACGGTGGACGCGTACGCGGGCAAGAAGGTCACGCTCAGCGCCGACTACGACTACTACGTGCCCACCTACGACGCCGACAGCATCTGGAACTTCTTTGCCGGCGAGCCGATGAACGACCTGGGGCTGCGCGCCAACGTCAACGTGACCGACCGCCTCTCGGTCTCCGGCGGCGGCCACGTGCGGGTGTTCAACGTGCAGACCGGGCCGCTCGATCCCGGCAACGGCAGCGCCTACTCGCCGTACACCAACTACGCCGCGGGGCAGAGCATCTACCCCACCAACGGCCACCCCTTCGACGAGGGCGGCAACGTCTCCGCGCGCTGGCGCACGGGCGAGACGCTGGTCACCCTCCGCGGCAGCGGCAACTGGGGGGCGGAGGGCGATCGCGCGGGGGCCGACCTCGCGGCGCAGCACGTCTTCGAGACGCGCTACATCGCCAGCCTGCGCACGGGCGTCTGGCAGTGGAACGACAAGCTCCAGCCCGACCGGAGCACGACCAGCTTCAACTACGTGCTGGGGGTGGGCTACCGCTTCGCCCCCCGCTCGCAGGCGCTCGTCGAGTGGGAGAACGACATGAACGGCCTGGTGGGGCAGCGGTTCCGCCTGATGCTGTGGGTGACCGTGGCGGTGACCAAATGACGCTCGCTTCCTTCCTGCGCCTGCCCGCCCGCAGCCCGGGCCTGCTCCTCACGCTCCTGGCGTTCGTCCTCATCCTGGCCGTGGTCCCCGCGGCCCTGGCCGAGGCCCCCCCCGTGCCGCTCCACGGCCTGGCTCCCCTGGCCAACGATCAGCAGGTTCCCCACGTGCTGCTACCGCCCGGCTCGCTCGAGCCGGACGACGGGCCGAGCGACGTCATCTTCCCCCCGCAGCACCTGACCCTGCGGTTCAACCACGCCTTCCACCTGAAGAAGGACCTCGGCCTCACCTGCAAGAACTGCCACGGGGCGGCCTACCGCAGCGCCTCGGCGCAGGACTCGCTGCTGCCCAAGGGCACGGCGTGCGACGCCTGCCACTCGACCGAGCACGACAACCTCGCCGCCGTGAAGCCCGGCGACGACGCCTCGGGCCAATGTGGCTTCTGCCACCTGGGCTACAAGACCGCGGACGGCAACGCGGTGGCGGCGCTGGAGGTGCCGCGGGCGAACCTGATCTTCAACCACAAGGCCCACGCCGACCGGAACATCGGCTGCGCCCAGTGCCACGGTCCGGTGGAGCAGCTTGAGCTGGCCACGCGCGACCAGCTCCCGCGCATGCGCGGCTGCTTCCACTGCCACGAGATGCCCGACTCCGCGTCGCGCGGGACCGCCAAGAGCGCGTGCGACACGTGCCACCTGCGCGGGGACGCGAAGGGCGGGCCGACGCGCATCCGGACGCTCTTCGCCACGGGCACCCTCAAGCCCCCGCGCTGGCTGCATAACGCCGAGCACACCCCGGACTTCCTGGAGCGGCACAAGCTGGTGGCGGCGGACGACTCGGCGTTCTGCGCCAACTGCCACACGGAGGACTACTGCTCCGACTGCCACGACGGGCGCGTCCGCCCTCGGAGCATCCACCCCAACGACTACCTGAACATGCACCCGGTCGAGGCGCGGATGGAGCCGCAGCGGTGCCAGAGCTGCCACGAGCAGCAGAGCTTTTGCCTGGGCTGTCACCAGCGCGCCGGGGTGGCCGAGTCCAGCCCGACGGCGGCCAAGGACTCGGCGCGGTTCCACCCCGCCAAGAGCATCTGGAGCGACCCCCCGATGAAGCCCGGCAGCCACGGCTTCGAGGCCGAGCGGAACCTGAACGCCTGCGTGAGCTGCCACACCGAGCGCGACTGTGTCGTGTGTCACGGGGCGCTGGGGGTGGGGGCTGGCTTCGACCCCCACAAGAACGGCTTCCTGGGTGGGTGCGCGACCCAGATGCGCAGAAACCCGCGTCCCTGCTTCGTCTGCCACGAGCCGGGGGACGCTGTCCTGGGGCAATGCCGATGAGCCGGCGGGATCTTTCGCCGCGCGGAGGCGAAACGGCCTTGCGCCTTCCGGTCGCCGGGGGATATGAACGTAACCCTTGCGACTTTTGGGTGACAGCAAGCCCGTGTCCAACCTTGGAGGCTGACGGTGAAAGAGCTCGTGCGCTATCTCCTGGAGAACATGTACCTGGACTTCCAGGGCGAGATCTCCCTGGACACCGTGCGCCAGTTTCTGCGGACGGACGACAGCCGCGAGGCGCGTCAGCTCCTGCAGAAGCTCATCGAGGACAAGGGCGTGGACGAGCTCCTGCTGACGCTGGCCGACGTACTGAAGGATCACCTTCGGACGGGCGTGAACGACGAGGTCGTCCGCGAGCAGCTGCAGCTCTACTCCGAGAGCTGAGCGTCTTCGCCGGTCTGGCGGCGCTGGCAGGGCTCACCACCGGCTGCGACACGGGTCACGCCGACGACGTCCCCATCGGCGCGGGCGCGACGGTGCACATCGTCGGTCAGAACGTGGGGCTGAACCAGCCGCTCGCCGTTGGCGTGCCTGTCGAGATCGCGTTCGACCGGCTGCTCGATCCCTCGTCGGTGACGCGGCAGACCTTTGTGCTGCAGGACCTCCAGGGCAACTACGTGGAGCCGACGCCCTCCTACGATCCCGTGGCGCGGGTCGTTCGCCTCTGCTTCACGAACGAGCCGGCGACCCTGCAGCCGGACCAGTCCTACCGCCTGACGATCTTGTCCCCCCAGGACGCTGGCGACCCGTCGGGCCTGCGCGCGATTGATGGCGCCGAGCTGGACCCGTCGGCGAACCCCGTCATCGAGTTTCCGGTGGTGGCGGCGACGGGGGCTGGCTACACGGGCTCGGACGCGTGCGTCGGCGCGAGCCCCGTGGACTTCTGCTCGCAGGTGTTCCCGATCTTCACGAGCAAGTGCGGCGGCTCGGTGTGCCACGCCGGCACACTGCCGGCGGCGGGACTGCAGATGACGACGACCTCGGGCATCCTGGCGACGGCGATCGGGCGTGTCGCGCAGGGATCCAACACGGGAGACCAGTCGCAGGCGGCACCGCCGGGCATCGTGTTCGGCGTGGACATGCCGATCATCGGCACGGGCGATCCGGGCAACAGCTGGCTGATGTACAAACTGCTGCTCGCCGAACCGCCGGCGTGCTCGTCGACGCCTGGCGCCGCGGCGTGCGACGCCGGGGCACCGGGCATCGAGGACAACCGGTACCCGTCGGTGACGCCGGCGTGGACCCTCATCTCGGACAGCGAGCGCGCGACCCTGTCGAACTACGTCCTCGGCCGCGAGATGCCCTACCCCGTGGATCCCAGCGCCCCGCTGGACTCGGCGACGACGCCGCTCACGGGCGACGAGCTGGACACGGTGAGCACGTGGATCCAGCAGGGAGCAGCGGTCCCGCAGGCAGGGTGTCCGTAGGGCAGTGAGGGGTCGAGGGCGAGCTCCACACCGCATCATGCCCGCCGAGCCCCGCCTCCTCCCCCTCGCACGCTGGAGCGCCGGCGTCGCCCACGACGACATCCCGCCGCGCACGCTGCGGGCCGCGCGCTTCCAGCTCCTCGACATGATCGCGGCGGCCCACGCGTCGGCCCGCGCGCGCGAGGTGTCCTCGGTCGTGCACGGCCTCGAGGCCCTCGGCGGCGACGGCGGACGGGCGACCATCGTCGGAACGGGGGGGCGCGCGCGTGTGACCGATGCGGCGATGGTGAACGCGGCGTTCTCGATGGCGCACGACTTCGACGACATCGTCTGGATGGGGCACACGTGCCACTCGTCGGTCTTCGCGCCGCTCGCGGTGGCGGAGCGCGAGGGGTCGTCGACCACGGACCTCCTCACGGCCATCGTGGTCGCCAACGAGATCGGCGGACGGCTCGGCGCCTCGAGCTTCCTCGGCCCGCTCAACGGCCAGATGTGGACGTTCATCCACCTCGTGGGCGCGGCCGCCGCCACGGCGAAGCTCCTCCGCCTCGACGAAGCCGTGACGGCGCACGCCCTCGCCATCGCGCTCGCCCAGCCGAACTTCGCCCTCCAGCCGGGCTTCATGGCGCCCACGTCGAAGCTCCTCGCGGCGTCGACGCCGATCGCGACTGGCATCCAGGCGGCGTACTTCGCGCGCGCCGGCATGACCGGCCACCCCGGCATCCTCGAAGACCGGCGCGGCTTCTGGCGCCGCTTCTCGTTTCTGCCCATGCCCTTCATGCTCGACAAGCTCGGCGAGTTCTGGACGCTCGACACGCTGACCATCAAGACGTACCCGGGCTGCCACTACTTCCAGACCGCCCTGACGGCGCTCGAGCGCATCCTCGCGCGGCGGCCCATCCGCCCGTCCGAGATCGAGGTGGTCACGGTCGACACGACGAAGCTCGCTTGCGAGGTCACGCGCTTCGCGGGCGCCTACGTCGGCGCCGCGGGGGAGGTCACGCCCGTGCGCGTGAACTTCGATCTGGCGGCGTCGTGCACGCTCTTCCTCCACGCGGGCAAGCTCGGGCCCGACGAGATGGAGGCGGACTACCTGAAAGAGCACGGCGCGGCCCTCCGCGCGCTGCGGGAGCGCGTCGTCGTGCGCCACGATCCGGCGCTCACGGCCAGGGTCGTCGCGGGCGCGCGCGGCATCGCCACGGGCAAGCGCGCCGTGGCCGAGATCCGCCTCGCGGATCTGCGCGTCCTCGCGCGGCGCTACGGAGAGGAGTACGGCTCACGCCTCTTCTCGATGGGCGACGCGGCAAACCTGCTGAAGCGCGCGCTGTCACGCCGCGCGCCGCGGACCGCTGGGCCGCTGTCCGACGGCGGCGTTCCGCTGTACTTCCCGAGCCGCGTGACCGTGGAGCTCACGGGAGGGGGACGCGAGGAGGAGCGCGTGGACCTTCCCGTGGGCTCGATGGCGTCGCCCGACGTGGAGCGGTCGCTCGAGGGCAAGGTCGTGGCGTCGCTCGCACGCACGGTGGGCGAGGAACGCGCGAGGCGGGCGCTCGTCGCGGGGCTCGCCGTGGAAGCGATGGAGCTCGGAGAGTTCGTGAGCGCGGTGAGCGCGCGCGCGGCCGTGGCGGCCCCTGGCGCGAGCCGACGGTGAAGTGGCCCGGCAGAACGACCCCCGATCCGCCCGACCCGCCGCTCGCTCTCCGCCGCGGACCGAGAACGGGTGACGCTGTCCTCCCGCATCATCCCGACTTGCGCTAGACGATTGCCTCCCATGCCACACCCTCCGCCCTACTGTCGTCGTCTGCTCGTGGGAGGCATCGCCTTCCTTCTCGTCGGCCTCGTCGGCCTCGTCGGCCTCACAGCCGCGTGTGGCCCCTCGCTCAGCTCCCTCGCCCGGGACACCTTCTTCCACGGCTACGACTGCCCGAAGAGCGAGATCCAGGTGACGGGAGGCGGAGGCAACGTCCCGTACGAGGCGACCGGCTGTGGCAAGCACGCGTCCTTCCTCTGCCACTCGGAGAACGGCAGCATGGGCTGCGAAGAGGTGGGGCGCCCGCCGAGCGCGAACGCGCCCCCGCCTTCCTCGGCTCCGGCAGCACCTTCCGCCACGGCCGCCGCACCTTCGTCGAGCCTGCCGGCGCATCCGTGAGCGCCGTCTCGATCCTGCGCGGCTTCACGCCCGGGGCTCGGTAGAGCGTCGGCGACGGCTCACGGGCGGCAGCATCTGTCGCCGTGGGCCCCATCAAGGCGGCGGCCAGGACGAATCGAGAAGGCATGTCCCGGAGCAGAGAATTTGTCATTACCCCGTGAAAGAGGGGCCGCGTGGACGGACGCCTCACGACGCAGAAAGCCACTCGCTCGACGGACATCTCCGCTTTCACGGCGGAGAAATCCTCTGTTTCCGAAGAGAAAGTGGAGATCTGCGAGGAAAAAGTAGAGATCTGGGTCGAACCAGCAGAAGTCACTCGCGAAGAAGAAGAAGGGTCAACTTGAGTGTCACGCCAGCGGTGCTACCCCGCCCCGATGCCCTCCCTCTTCTCCCCTGGCGACCTCGTGACCCTCGCCTCGACGGACGAGTGCGGCGTCATCGTGCACACCTGGCCCTCAGCGGAGCTCGGTGGCCTCGAGGACTGCTATGTCGCCTTCTTCCGTGCCGAGCTTCCTGCGCCCGGCGCCGCTCCGCCTCGACCGCCCTACGTCGCGAGGTACGCCGCCACCTCCCTGCGGCACGTGCGCCGGCTAGAGCCCTTCGCCATCCGCCCCGCGACCCCTGCCGACCTCGACGCCCTCGTTTCCATCGAGCGCGCGGCGGCGGTCCGCTTCGAGCCGTTCGGGCTCGCCGACGTCATGGCCACCGTCGTGACCCCGCGCGAGGACCTCGAGCGTGGGGCACGCGACGGAGGTCTCTTCGTGGCCACCTTGGACGGCGTGCCGGTGGGCTTCGCGCTCGCGCACCCGCTCGACGGCGCGCTTCACCTCGATGAGCTCGACGTCCTTCCGGCGCACGGGCGTCGCGGGCTCGGGCGCGCGCTCGTGGAGGCCGTCGTCGACCTGGCACGGCGCCGTGACCTGACCGCCGTCACGCTCTCGACGCTCCGCTCCGTGCCGTGGAACGCGCCCTGGTACACGCGCCTCGGCTTCCACGTCCTCGCCGAGAACGCGTGGACCCCGCACCTGCGCGAGCTCGTCGCCCACGAGGCCGCCCGTGGACTGCCGATGACCGATCGCGTCCTCATGCGAAGGCTCCTCGACGAACGCTGACGCCTTTGCGCTCACGGCACCGCGCCGCCATACGAAGGAGACGCGGGGCGCGTCGAATGCCCCTCCAGCAAGTAGCCCGCCCACGCTTGTCTTCGAGCAACCGCCGGGGGGCACGACCGCTCCGGCGGTCTTTCTTCTGTGCAGCGCAGCCTCGGCGGAGCCTCAGCAGGTGAGCAGCCCGCCGGCGCAGGCGTAGGATGGAACCACCATGCGACCGTTTCCCGCGCCCGTCCTCGCGCCGTGCACCCTCGCCGCCGCCGTCGCGCTCATGGCCGGCGCTGCCCTGGGCGCATGCGGCTCCCCCGAGACGCACCCGGTGACGCCCCCGGCGCCGACGACGTCCGCGCCGCCGCCCGTCGCCTCGGCTGCCCCCACCGACACACCTCCTCCCCCCGCGCCGGACGCCGGCGCGTCCGCGTCGTCCCTGCCCGAGCGCTCGCCGCTGCCGTTCTGCGTGCAGGCGCAGTACCCGTCGACCCCGCGCCTCTTCCGCATGCAGGACGACACGCTGCTGGTGACGACCAGCGAGCCGGCCACCCTCTGCGACCGCGGCGGCGCGTGCGCCGACATCCCGGACAAGCTGAAGCTGCCGGCGAACCTGGCGATGCACGACGTCATCGCCGCCGCCGGGCACTGGCCGTCGGACGCATGGATGACGCTGTCGATGCCCGTGGGAGAGGGCACCGGCTACCGCGTCGTACACCTGGCCGACGGTCGCTGGCGCGAGGAGGCTCGCGCCGAGCGCGGGTGGCTGCCGGTCTACCAGCGGCTCGCGACGTCCCCCGACGGGCGCGTCGCGGGCATCGCCACCTTTCAGGTCGACGGCCAGCACGCCACGCCGGCGCAGATCTCGGCGGGAGCGGCGCACGCCTACCGGCTCGACCTGCTCGGCGGCGCGTTCGGCGCGGGGCTCCCTGCGGTCGCGAACAACGAGACTCCGTTCGCGCTGGCGCTGCTGCGTGGCGGCGAGGCGCTGGTCATCATCGAGCGCGTGGTGGGCGAGGAGGGGCACTCCATCCTGCTGCGGCGGGCGGCGGCGGGCCCCAAGGAGCTCGTGCTTCCCCTGCCCGGCAATGTGGCCGGCGTCGACGTCGAGGTCCACGCGCTCCAGGCCACCACCGGCAGCGTCGCCTACGCGGCCGGCGGCGTCTCGGGCGTGCTCCACGGGTACCTGGCGCGCATCGAGGCCGGGCGCGCCGCGTCGGTCGACGTCCCGGACGCCGTGGGGCTGATCGAGGACATCGCCGTCGAGCCCGACGAGACGGTGTGGGCCGTGGCCGGGGGCCGGGTCTTCGTGCGCTCGCCTGCGGGCAAGTGGGAGCACGTCACGGTGTCGGCGGAGCCGGGCACCTCGTGCTCGACCACGGACATCGAGGCGCGCGCCGCCGGCGACGTGTACGTCAGCGCGAAGTGCGACAGCGGGCACCTCTTCGTCCTGCGCACCCGCTGCCCGTGATGCGCGGGCGCCCCGGGTTGCTGGCCGTCCTGCTGACCCTCGGAGCCTGCGCCCGTCCCATCGCGCATCCCCCCGGGTGCCCGTCGGACTGCCTCCGCGAGCTCCAGGTGGTGTCGTCGACCCAGCCTTCTGCCACGCCGGCCACCTCCTTCGTTCACCGCGTCGGTCTCGGGCTCGTGGACGAGACCGGGCGACCGCTGACGCTCCGCGGGACGAACCTGGGGGGATGGCTCCTCTGGGAGGGGTGGATCTGGGGCGCCAGCATCAACGTCCTGCACTTCTGGGGACAGTCGCAGAGCGCCATGGAGGAGCGCCTCGCGCAGGCCGGCGGCGCGGACGCGCTCTGCCGGTTCCGGCAGGGCGTGCGGGAGCGCTTCATCACCGAGGCGGACATCGCAGCCATCGCGGACGCAGGGTTCAACGTCGTGCGCGTCCCCCTGAACCACCGGGACTTCGCGTGCGAGGGCTCGCCCGGGTGGACGCTGCTCGACCGGCTGCTCGACTGGTGCGAGAAGCACCGGGTGTACGCGGTCCTCGAGCTCCACTCCGCCCCCGGGGGACAGACCAGGTTCTTCATCTCGGATCCCGAGCCCGTCCTGCTCTGGGACTCCGAGCAGGCCAAGGACCGCACCGTCGCCCTCTGGCGAGCGCTCGCGCAGCGCTACGCGGGGCGGTCCATCGTGGCCGGCTACGATCTGCTCGGCGAGCCGATGCCTCCCGAGGGCGACGATCTGGTCGACCTCGACCGCCGCATCATCGCGGCCATCCGCGCGGTGGACGTTGGCCACCTGCTCATCGTGGAGGGCACCGACTACGCGCGCGACTTCTCGATGTTCCGCGCCCCCCTCGACGACAACCAGATCTACAGCTTCCACCTCTACACGTGGTTCGGCGACGACCGGGCCAGCCGGCTCCGGGGCTTCACCCGGGTCGCGGCGGCGCAGGGCATACCGATGTGGTGCGGCGAGTTCGGCGAGAACACGCTCCCCATGCTCGAGAGCACGCTGGACATGTTCGACGCGCAGACGCCGGCGCTCGTGGGATGGAGCTTCTGGACGTGGAAGCGCACGGCCCGCTCGAACTGGGCGACGCTGCACGGGCTGCAGCTCCCTGCCGGCTGGCAGAGGCTCGTCGACTGGGCGGTAAACGACGACGGGCGGCGCCCCGCCCCGGAGGACGCGCGCCGCAGCATGGAGGAGTTCCTGGGCGCCGCGGACCTCGCGCGCTCGACGTCCGATCCGGGACTGGGGAAGGTGCTCTCGGCGCACGCGAGGGCGAGGTAGGCCCTGGCCGGCTTCTACTTCGCGCAGCGGAACCCGATGTTCGAGTTGCGCGTCGCCGGATCGCTCGGCGACCGGTCCGTCAGCCGTACGAACAGGTGGTCCACCATCGACCAGCTCCCGCCCCGAACGACCCTTCGCGGGTCGCCGCATCCCGGATGGTCGTACGGGCAGTATGCGCTCGCGGTCCACTCCCAGACGTTCCCCGCCATGTCGTAGAGGCCGAAGGCCTCCGGCTGTCCCCGGGCCACTCTCCCCGTCCCCGGCCACCTCGCCGCCCCGCGCGTGACCGACCGCGCGTCGCCCCCGTGCCGCGCCGACTCGTCGCAGTCGCCACCGCACGCCGCGTACTCCCACTCCTCCTCGGTCGGCAGCCGCTTGCCCGCCCAGCGGCAGAACGCGTCGGCCATGCTCCAGTCGACGCAGTTGACCGCGTGGTCCTGGCGCTCGGGCCGGTCGTCGTTGCACTCCTCGGCGAAGAGCGCCTGCTCGCCGGGCGTGATCCCCGGCCAGCTCACCACCGTCCCCGCGGCGCGGCAGGCGCCGCTGCGCACGCACGCCGAGTACTGGGCCACGGTCACTTCCGTGAGGTCCAGATCGAAGGGCATCACGTGCGTCGGGTGGGCGGGCTTCTCGTCCAGCTCTCCCGTCTCCGATCCCATGCGGAAGGTTCCCTCCGGGACGTGCGCCATCTTGCCGACCGGCGCAGGCAACGGCGGAGGGGGCGCAGGGACGCTCGACGCCAGGGTGGGCGGAGGCGCGGGCACGGGAGAAGGGACGACGGTGGCGGCGGGCGGGCTCGACGCGCAGGCAGCCAGCAAGAGCAGCGAGGCCGCGACGAGTCGCTCGGTGTGGAACATGGCGAAAGAGATTACTCTGGTCGGATGCGCGAGCGGTCCGATTGGAGGAGAAGCACACGGCCCGGGATGAGCCTGGTCGTGGCGACGGCCTGCCTCGGCTGCCAGGGCTCGGTCGCCCCAGGCGGCGCGGGCGACGCGGGGAGCGACGCGGACCAGGGATGCTCCACCGGCGTATGCGCAACGGCGGCCGAGATCGGACCGGGCGTCGTCTGCGCTTCGCAGCACGCGACCACCGCATGCCTCGGTGGAACGTGCTGCGTCCTGGGGCCGGACTCCGGTGTCGCTACCTACGGCGACGGGGGGACCTGCCCGGGAGAGTGCGCCAGCCCCGACGACATCGCGTGCAAGCAGTGGTCTCGTGTCGCGAGCGGCGTGTGCGGCGTGGGAGACCTCTGCTGCACCGATATGGTCGACTACTGAATCCGCGCGCTCACCCGTCGGGGCCTTCGCAGAAATCGGGTACCGGCGTGGGGCCGGTGATGTCGGACGAGACCGGAGCGGCGATCTCGGTCGCGTCGAACCCGAGCCCGATGGAGATGGCGTTGCACGCCGTGCCGGCAGGGTTGGAGATGGCACCCGTGCCCGGATCGACCACGATGTCCGAGTCCTGCTCGATCTGCTGCACGATGCTCTGGAAAGCGCTGCCCGAGCAGAGGGACGTGGAGATGCTCCCCGCTACGGCCTGGAACGCGGCGACGAGCTGCGTGGTCGGGATGGCGCCCGCGATCGTTCCGTCGGTGACCGAGCCGGGGACGTCGGGGCCGAAGGTGACGACGCCGGACTGGACGTCGAGGGTAAGCGACCCTGCGCCGAGAGGGAGGTACAGCACCAGGTTCGACGGGGAGCCGCTGACGAAGGTCCCGTTCTTCTGGTAGGCGGACGGGAACTGGGCGGCTGCGCTGGCGATGGGGTCGGTCCCCACCGGGCACTCGCCGTTCGGACAGCCGTTCAGCGACTCGGGGCGGATGGGCCAGTGCGTGCCCAGGTTCCACGCGGGCGTGCCGCCGTCGTGGAGGGAGGCGTAGCTCCCGCCGCCGAGGAGCACGCCGCTGAGGTTCTTGGCTGTGGTCGTGTTGCCTGAAGCGTCGTCGAAGCCGACCGTGTAGACAAGATCGGTGAAGCCGCCGCCCTGGATGGACGCGTTGACCTTGGGGCTGAAGTCCGTGCCGGCGATGGTGAGAAAGATGGGCAGCAGGTTCTCCCCGAAGCTGTTGTCGATGCCCCCGTTGCCGTCGATCTGCGTGCTCCGGGCGGCGCCCGCGGCCAGCGTGCAGACGTCGGTCGAGCTGACCACCGTGACGCGATCGTCCAGGTTGTACCCGAAGGACCGCCATGCGTCGGCGTTGCTGATCCCCGTGCGATCGGTGTCCCCGAGGTAGAGCTGGTGTATGGCGTAGTTGTGCGCGGTGCTGCCGCCCGAGCCGACGACACCGCTGGGAGGGGACGGCGGCGTCACGCACTGCACGCCGGGACTCGAGCAGGTGTCGCTCGCGTCGCCGCTGGGGGGGGCGCCCGAGTCCTGAGACCCGGTCCCGCTGTCCTGCTGCGTCTGGCTGGAGTCCGGCGCGGCGTCCTGCACCAGCGCCGCGTCCTGGCTTGGCGCGGCCTCCTTCCCGCCGCCCCCGTCGGTCGGCGCGCCGGCGACCTGCCCGCTGCATCCTGTGGCGATCGCCGCAAGGACCGCACCGAAGTTGGGCCCGACCCATCGAGCGCTGACGTGCATTGCAAGCCCCGAAGACGAAGAGAGGTGCGCGAACGATGGTCCGGCGCGGCCGCCCGGTCAACCGCCTGTTCGGGTGACGCCGGCTCAGCCGGCTTGCCTCACCCGGCGACGCGGTTGCGCCCGCCCTGCTTGGCCTCGTACAGCCGCTCATCCGCGCGCTTGTAGAGCTCGTCGGGCGTGGTGTCCTCGGGCAGGAGCATGGCGCACCCCAGGCTGATGGTGACCGGGACGAGCTGCTGCTCCACGCGGAGCGGCGTCCCCTCCACGATCCGCCGCACCTTCTCGGCGGTGGTGCGCGCGCCCTCCAGCGGGATCTCCGGGATGAGAATGCCGAACTCCTCGCCCCCGGTGCGCGCGAAGATGTCCTCCCGTCGCAGCCTCGGCTTTACCGCCGTCGCGATCTGCCGGAGCAGGTTGTCGCCTGCGAGGTGGCCGTGGGTGTCGTTCACGCGCTTGAAGTGATCGATGTCGAACGCGACCAGCGAGAGGGCGCGGTCGTAACGTTTGGAGCGGTTGAACTCGCGCTCGAGCGCCTCGTTGAAGTACCGGCGGTTGTAGACTTGGGTGAGGCCGTCCACCGTCATGAGGCGGTAGATCTCCTCGTGGTAGTGGACCTCGATGTTCTCGCCGGTCATGAACTTGAGGATGGAGCGACCAATGCGCACCTGATCCCCGTCGCGCAGGCGCTGCTCGCGGACCACCTCGTCGTTCACGAAGGTGCCGTTGGTCGAGCCGAGATCGGCCACCCAGTAGTGCGTGCCGTCGTAGGTGATGCGCGCGTGGTGACGGCTGATGCTCTCCTGGTCGATGAAGAGGTCGTTCTTCGACGAGCGCCCGATCTCGAACGGCGCGGTGCCGAGCTGCACACGCTTGCCCAGCTCCGGACCGTAGATGACGATGATGCAGGCCTCGCCCGGACGTGCCCCCTTCGGGCCGCCGGGGCCTTCCTGGTGGATCTGGGTGACCCGGGTACGCTCGGAGTCGCGGAGCCCCACAGCCCGTGAATGTTACAGCGTCACGTCGCGCAGGGTGATCTTCTTCGGATCCGCGATTCCCACCCCGAACTGCTCGGCGTACCGGATGTAGGCAGGCTCCCGGTTCTCGTCCTTCAACGACTTCAGGCCGAACCCGGCGCGGGCCTTCTCCACCAGGTCCCACCCGATCGAGTCGAGGGCGACCGGGTCGGTCGAGACGTACACCGCCTCGTGCGGAACGACGTACTGCGGCTGCTTCCAGAGCGGCCCGCCGTGGGCCATGAGCTTGAACCCGTCGATGACGCAGAGCCGCATCCTGGAGCGGACGATGTCCTGGGCCGCCAGGACGGCGATCTGCGGAGAGCCGTGAAGCTCGTGGAATTCCTCGGGGTTGAGGACGGTGCCGTGCGTCGTGGTCTTGAGCGCCCCGGTGTAGCCGTGCTGCGAGTGGTCCTTGATGAGACCGAAGGTAACCAGGGCGGTCGCCTCGGTGAGCGACCGCGCGAACTTGGTCCGGCGCCCCAGGGACGAGATGTTGCGCCAGTTCATCGTGGCGTCGTTCTTCCCGTGGCTGACCAACTGGACGCCGGCGGGGACGTTCCGCGGGGTGATGCGCGTCGCCGCCATCCAGCCGGAGTAGGCCTCGAGGAGCGTGATGTTCGACGGCTGGACCCCGGCGGCGATCATCGCCTCGACGAACGGGAGCACCAGCTCCTTATTGGTCGTCATGTTCTGCAGCGCGATGCCGTTGACCTTGACGCAGACCTTGTCCTGCGGGTGCAAGAACTCCTTCACCGCCGCCACCAGATCGCCCTTGCCAGTGAGCTCCGTCATGGCGCGCTCGAGCATGGCCTTCGCGTCGTCCGGCTTGGGGTAGATGCCGTTCGCCTCGAGACAACCGCTCTTCTTCACCCGGACCACCCGGCCGGGCATCGACAGGGGAACGAAGCCCGCCGGCGGCTGCACCGCGAGGCCCGCGTCGGCGGCCTGTGCGACCCCCGACTGGAGGAGGGTGGCGGCGGCCGCGGACGCAGCGGCGCCCGCGAGGAAGGTTCGACGATCCATGAGGATCAGTTATCACGCCGTCGCGGAGAGGGCCAAGCGACGCCCCGGAGCCGTGAGGGGTAGGATACGCGGCGGACGGAGCAGAGGATGGCAGAGCAGATCGACGCGATCCGGCGAGACTTCATCGAGGTCGGGGGTGTGCGCTCGCTGGTGCGACAGGTGAGCCCGCCAGGCGCGAGGGACAGCCGCGAGGCCGTCGTGTTCGTCCACGGCAACCCTGGCTCGGGGGAGGACTGGGTCGACCTGATGGCGCGGGTGGGGACGTTCGCGCGTGCGGTCGCGCCGGACATGCCGGCGTACGGCAAGGCAGACCGCCCGCGCTCGTTCGACTACACCGTCGAGGGCTACGCACGGCACCTCGGGGGCGTGCTGGAGGCCCTCCACGTCGACCGTGTCCACCTCGTGCTGCACGACTTCGGGGGGCCGTGGGGGCTGACGTGGGCGGCCGGGCACCCGAAGGCCATCGCCAGCTTGACCCTCTTCAACGTGGGGATCTTGCCTGGGTACCGCTGGCACAAGTTCGCGCGGCTGTGGCGAACGCCGGGGGTTGGCGAGCTTCTCCAGGCCATCACGACGCGGCAGACCTTCGGGGCCCTCCTCGACCGGGACAACCCGAGGCGGTTCCCGCGCGCGTTCCTGGATCGCATGTACGGCGACGTCGACGCAGGGACGAGGCGCGCCATCCTGAAGCTCTACCGCGCGACGAACGATCTCGGGCACATGGTGGACGTCGTCGGCCGCGCGCTGCAACCACTCCACATCCCGACGCTCGTGCTCTGGGGCACGGAGGACGCGTACCTGCCGGTCCGCTACGCCGGGGTGCAGCGGCAGTTCTTCGACGTCCGCGAGATCCGGCTGATGAAGGACTGCGGGCACTGGCCGTTCATCGACGATCCGGAGGGCGCCGCCGAGCCAGTGCTCCGCTTCCTGCGCGAGCGCGTGGGAGCCACGGCGGGGCCGTAGGGCTGCCAGAGCGCGGCCTCGAGCTCGTCGACCAGGCGCGCGGCGGGGACCGGCGGCGGGAGGCCCGCGCGCTCGACGAGCTCGGCCTCGACGGGTACCTCCAGCTCGCGGCGCAGCGTCTCCACGGCAACGCGCCGCGCGGAGCGTACAGCCCGCCTCGCTCGCGGGTCGAGCCGGGGCTCCATCCAGCGCGCGACGGCCCAGGCCAGCGCCGCATGGCGGGCCTCCTCGGTCGCGATGCGGCGCATCGCGCGCCTGATCCCGGCATCGCGGGCGTGCCTGGCCTGCCATGCGGCGATCAGCGCGCCGAACGTCTCGCGCACGCACCCCTCGACCGCGTTCTCGGTGGCGATCGCGCGGAGCGATCGCTCCTTGCGGCGACCGACGCGGACCGGAGCGGGCTCGGCCCCCAGGCGACGCGCGATGCGCGCGGTAACCTGCGCGTGGCGCACCTCTTCGCAGGCGCTCCGCCGGGCGGCGCACACCAGCGCGGCGGGGGCTCCGAGCCGGGCGAGGTCCCCGGCGAGGGCCTCGAAGGCATGGACGCTCGCGGCCTCGAGGTGAGCGACGCGCGCGAAGAAAGCCCCGAGGACGTCGTGTGCCCGCGGTGAGCTGGCCGGCGCGAGCCCTGCTGGCCGCCGTCCCACGATGGTGCACTTGTCGCACTGGATGACGATGGGCGCGCCGTCGCTGGCCACGAACGCCTGCGCGTCGTCGTCACAGCCGAACCCGTTGGCGACCTCGCAGCTCAGGAACGGGAAGGCAGGGCCGGTGCAGAGCTCGATGCAGTCGTCGAGGCCGAGACTGCAGTGGATGGGGTCGATGCTAGTGACGAACGACGGGAGACCGCACGGCAATGGCACGCGGTACTCGCAGTTCGGGGCGTCGGCGCCAGCGTCGTAGGCGATGGCGGGGGACGGCTGGCAGCCAGGGGGCCACGTCACGCCTGCCTCGGCGTCGCTCGCGGCATCCGCGGAGGGTGAGGCGGTGTCCGCGACCGTCGTGGCGTCCGTCGCGGCCGCGTCCCCCCCCTCCCCTGCGCTGCCGGGGCCAGAGCAGGCGCCGGAGCCCAGCACGCCGCTTGCGGTCGCCGACACCACCAGCAGCGCCCGCTCGAGGACTGCGCGCAGCTGTGCGTGCTCGTGCCTCAGCATGGTCCAAAACGTAACGTAGCCGCCAGAGATGGGGCCGCGGGTGGTGTATCTTCCGCCGATGCTCACTCCCGCGCGGATCGCGGCCGTGCTCGCCGTCCTGCTCCTGCCCGTCCCCGTGCTCGTCCAGGCGTGCTCCTCCAGCGGGACCCAGGTCGGCCCGGGCGACGCCAGCGTCGCCGAGGCGGGCTCCGACGACGCGGCGGATGAGGGCGAGGTGCTCGCGCCGCCGCCCATCACGCGGACCGAGGGCGAGTCGCAGCTCGCGCCGCAACGCGCGGCCTGCGCGTTCGACGCCGGGGCCTGGCCGGCGCAGACCATCGGCACCGACTACCCGGTGGGCCCCGACATCCCCATCAACCACGTCATCGTGATCATGCAGGAGAACCGCTCCTTCGATCACTACCTCGGGCGGCTGGTGGCGCAGGGCTACTACCAGCCGGGCGACTTCTCGACCGCAGCGTCGGCCGACGGCGGCGAAGAGGCAGGGTCCGGCTTCGTGCACGCGGATCAGCTCGACGGCCCGCCACCGGGGTGGTCCAACCCCGACGCCGACGGGGGCGTCGTCGTCCCGCACGCGGACAACGAGTACTGCTACGGCGTCAATCACAGCTGGGCCGCCCAGCACGACGACTACGACAACGGCCTCAACGACCACTTCGTCCTCCAGAACAACCCGGGTGGGGCCAGGACGTTCTTCTATGAGGACGACACCGTCATCCCCTTCTACTACGCCCTGGCCAGCAACTTCGCGGTGGGCGACCGCTACTTCTGCTCGGTGCTGAGCTCCACCTGGCCGAACAGGCTCTTCCTGATGGCGGCGACCTCGTTCGGCATCGGCGATAACTCGTTCGTCACAGTCGACACCGAGGCGCACCCCGCGGCCCAGATCTTCTCCCTCCTCGAGGAGGGCGGACACACCTGGAAGGACTACACGGACGGTCCGCACATGGTGGAGTTCTTCCCCTACTTCGGCTTCTCGGCCGACGCGCGCTCTCACTACGCCGACGTGAAGTGCGGCCTGCTGGGGGACATCCAGAACAACACATTGCCCGACGTATCGTTCGTCATGGGCGACGAGGTGGACGAGGACTCCGACGAGGGCCCGTCGGATCTACCGGGCATCGGCGGGCAACTCGTGGAGACCATCATCCGCACCCTGTTCGCGTCGCCAGCCTGGAAGGACACGGCGGTGTTCATCACCTACGACGAGAACGGCGGCATCGCCGACCACGTGGTGCCCCCGCCCGCCTGCGCGCCGGACAGCTACCCGCCGCACGACCAGAACGGCAACCCGCTGACCCCCGGCTCCTTCGACCAGACGGGCTTCCGCGTGCCCTTCATCGTCGTGTCGCCGTACGCCAGGGCGCACTTCGTCTCGCACCTCGTGCACGACCACTCCTCCATCACGCGCTTCATCGAGACCCGCTTCGGCCTGCCGGCGCTGACCGGCCGCGACGCGAACGCGCTGCCGCCGCTCGAGATGTTCGACTTCCAGAACCCCCCGTTCATGACCCCGCCGAACATCACGGCGACGACGCAGGTGCCGCCGGCCATCCTCGCGCAGTGCAAGCAGTCACTGGCGCCGCTCAGCTGCAGCAGCGACAACTGAGCCCGCTGCCTGGGTCGACCCGGATCCAGCCCCTCCTTTGGGCTGCTCCACGGATGGGGGGAAGACACAGCATGGGCACCCGTCCTGTTGCAGCGGTGTCACAGGTGCCCTGCGCATGAGGCGTGCAGTGGTCAATTCCTGCCAGCAGGAGACCGACTCCCGTCCGCATCCGTTTGTAACAACAGGCGGGAGACTGTCACCGGTCTGGCGACACGTGTAACCGCAACTCTCTCCGAGTTGCGACATTCTGCCGTGACTACATCGCGGCATAGAACGCGACCTGGGAGGGCTCCAAATGACGAACGGCACGCGCGCACTCTATCTGCTCGCCGGAGTATCGATGACGGTGGGCACCGTCTACTGCTCGAGCGGCAGCAACTCCTCGACACCGCCCCCGGTGAACAAGGACGCCTCCGCCTCGAGCAGCAGCGGCGGAAGCAGCGGGAGTGGTAGTGGTAGCAGCAGCGGAAGCGGCAGCAGCAGCGGGAGCAGTAGCGGCAGCAGCAGCGGCGCCTTCAACTGCAACCCCGCCACGGACAGCGGGACGCTGCCCCTGTGCAGCAGCCTTCCCGGCCATGTGCTCTACATCGAGTCCGCCGACACGCAGGAGACGGTCCTCGACATCGTCGGTCGCCAGCTGCGAGACAGCGCGAACATCACCCTCGCGTTCGAGCTGACCGGCTCGTGCACCGTCGTGCCCGACATCTACCAGTCCACGCCGCTCCCGAAGAACACGCAGATGCTCTACATCCCCTCGACGGAAGAGTGCCCGTCGTGGACCTCCTCCGATCCGGAGCTGACGTGCCTGACGGACCCCAACAACACCACCCCCGTGAGCCTCGGCATCTCGGCGCTCTTCCCTAGCAGCTGCCCCAACGGGACGCCCCCGACCGGCTTCGGCCAGTTCATCGGCCCGATCCAGGCCTACACGTTCGTCGTGCCGACCGCCGAGTTCAACGGGGGGCAGACCTCCATCTCGGCCGAGGAGGCATACTACGCCTTCGGTGACGGCCTGAACAATCCAGTCACGTGGAACGGCGCCGCAGAGTGGAACGTACCCACACAGTTCTTCTTGCGGCCCGGCACCAAGAGCACGCTCATCTCCACAGCCCTCAACATTGGCTTGACCCCGGCGCAGATGACGCTGGCAGGCGCGGACGGCGGGACTGCCGACGGACGGCAGCTCCTCGGAAGCTCGACCGACGTGCTCACGTCCGTGGCGGCGTCGACGAGCAACCAGGCCATCGGCATCCTGGGCTCGGAGGTCTACGACACGAACCGCGGCAAGGGGATCAACGTGCTGGCCTTCGCCGGCTTCGGCCAGACTACGCGGTACTACCCCGACTCCACGACGACCTCGTTCGACAAGGAGAACATCCGGAACGGCAACTACTCGCTGTGGTCGCCGGCGGTCATCGTATCGGCGGTCAACGCCTCCGGCGCCCCCACCGACCCGTACGCCCAGTTCTTCACCGACATCATCCTGGGGACCCCGAACGCGACGCCGCCGGGGGGGTATGTCGATGGCGGGACTCCCATCGACGGCCTAGGGGCGACGGTGAGCGCGGGCCTCACCCCGGACTGCGCGATGCAGGTCACGAGAACGGCGGACGGCGCGCCTCTCACGCCCTACACGCCTGCGGCGCCGTGCACCTGCTACTTCCTCAGCAAGGTCCCGAGCCCGGCGCCGCTGCCGGCTAGCTGCGTGGCCTGCTCGACGAGCAACCCCTGCACGACGGGGACCTGCTTCAACGGGTACTGCGAGACCACGCCGCCGCCCTCGGTCCCGCCAACGGCGGTCACCAAGACCGGCCTGGTCTACCCGACGTCGGATGGTGGGTTGCTCCCTCTCAACCCCTGACGGATGCGGCGCTTCGCGCTTCTCGGAGTGCTCGGGACGGCGACGCTCGCCCCGAGCGCCCGGGCCGACGATGCACCCGCGCCCGCGTCACCCCCTGCGGCGGTCACTGCGCCGACGGACGACGGGCTCCGGGCCGAGGTGGCCCGGCAAGGAGCGGCGATCGAGGACCTGAAGGCGTCGCTCGACGGAGAGAGGAAGAAGCGCGAGAACCCGGCCGTCAGCATCTCGGGATTCATCCAGGCCGACTGGGTGATCCACGACCAGGCGTCGCAGAACGAGGTCGACTGGTCGACCGGTCAGCCGCTGAACCTCGATCGTTTCACGCTTCGTCGCGGCCACGTGCGCGTCGACGCGGAGCAGGGGCTCGTGCTCGGCTCCCTCGAGATCGACGCCAACACCACGAGCGGGCCGCAGGTGCGCCCCATCGACGCCGAGGTGTCGCTGCGCTGGCCCGAGAAGGCCGACGCTCGCCTGCCGTCGTTCATGGCCACGGTCGGCCTCATGCGCATCCCCTTCGGCTACGAGGTGCAGGAGCTCGACTACGTTCGACCGTTCCTCGAGCGCGCGACGATGCTGCAGGCCCTGTTCCCCGGCGAGTTCGACCTCGGGATGCGCTTCCGGGTGAAGTACCGCTTCCTCGACTGGGCCCTCGCCGTCATGAACGGCAACCCCATCGGGGACAAGGTCTTCCCGGACCTCGATCCGGTCCAGACCAAGGACATGGTCGGTCGCCTCGGCGTCGACTTCGAGATAGCCCCCGGGGTTCGCTTCCAGGCAGGCGTCTCCGGCGACACGGGGACGGGGTTTCATCCGGGGACGCCCGCAACGAAGAACCAGCTGGTCTGGCAGGACCAGAACGGCGACGGAGTGGTCGAGCCCAACGAGATCACGGCCATCGGGGGTACGCCCGCGACCCCGTCGCAGACGTTTCACCGCTTTGCGCTCGGGGGCGACGCGCGCATCATCGTCCGCGTCGCGCCTCTCGGCGAGCTGACCTTCCGCGGCGAGGCCATCGACGCGCAGAACCTCGACCGGGGTCTCGAGGTGGCCGATCCGATCGGCGCCGGTCACGACCTGCGGGAGATGGGGTACTCCGGCGGCGTGACGCAGGAGCTCACCCGCTGGACGATGGTCGGCGCGCGCTACGACCTCTACAACCCCAACGCCGACGCCAGCCAGCAGCGCGCGTTGAACCTCGTCCCCGTCAACCGGTCGTACTCCACGCTCGCGCTGATGGGGATGCTCCGGTACGGGGCGGGAGCGCGTCTCCTGCTCGAGTACGACATCAACCGGAACCCCCTCGGCATCGGCTCGAACGGCGCGCCGACGACGCTGGCGGACAACGCGCTCACGCTGCGAGGGCAGGTGGTCTTCTGATGCGCGCGCTCACGGTCTTCGCGTTCGTCGTGCTCATCTGCGCCCTGGCGGGCTCCAGCGCGTCGTGCGCCGGGGTGCAGGCCGACGCGGGCTACGACGCCTACATGCAGGTCCCGGGCGCGCAGTTCGTGCGAGGGCCCATGCCCCAGGGCTCGGCGAGCGGTCCGAGCGTCCGGCAGATATCCCTGACCAACGACAACATCTGGGCCGGCCTCGCCAACGATCCTCTCTCGGGCGCGCTCGATCCGGCAGCCACGGCGGCGGCCATCGGGCTCCAGGGCGACGTCGGCTACTGGATCGTGCTCGCCGGGCCTCCGAGCGAGGCGAACCCCACCGACCCGACCTACTCGGCCACCCTGCAGTTCTCGGAAGGAATCATCCTCGGCAGCTACACACTCGTCGTCCGTGGCGTGGACCAGGACGGGAACTTCGGCCCGGCGAGCACCCAGATCCTCGTCGCCGAGCCCAGTCCCCTCAACCCTCCGGCCACTGGCGATCTCGTGGTCACCCTCACGTGGGACACGGAGTCGAACCTCGATCTGCACGTCGTCGATCCGGCGGGGCTCGACATCTACTGGGGCAATCAGTCGTCGCAGCCGCCGTTCTCGTTCGACCAGACCGATGGCGGCAGCTACGGCTACATCGACTACGACTCGAACGCGGGCTGCATCATCGATGGCCTGCGCAGGGAGGACGCCATCTGGCCCAATCCTCCTCCGAGCGGCCAGTACACGGTGCGCGTCGACGCGCCGTCGCTGTGCGGGCAGCCCGACGCCAACTGGAAGGTGGTCGTCGTCCTCGACGGCAACCAGATCGCCGAGGCGACGGGGGTCGCCGTGGACGCGGACACGTGGGGCTCGCACGGGTCGGGCTCGGGGGTCCTCGCGCTGCAGTTCAATGTGCCGTGATGAGCCGCCGGTGCGCATGGCGGCTGGTGCTCGCGGTCGTGATGGTGGCAGGAGAGGCTCACGCCCAGGAAGGAACGCCCTCGGGAGCGACGCCGGTGAGCGAGGGACGGGCCGCCGTCCGCCTGACGAAGCCGCCCCGGCTCATGACCTTCGTGCAGGCGGAGTTCCCCCGTGAGGAGACACGTGCAGCGCAGGTTGTGCTCGCGATCACCGTCGGCGTTGACGGCAAGGTCCGCGATGCCTCGGTGCTCCAGTCGGGAGGAGCGCGGTTCGACGCCGCGGCGCAGGATGCGGCGCTACGCTTCGTGTTCGAGCCTGCGGAAGTGAACGGGCGGCCCGCCGCGGTGAAGATCCGGTACGCTTACTCCTTCACCCCCCCGACCCCGACCCCGACCCCGACCCCGACCCCGACCCCGACCCCGACCCCGACCCCGACCTCGACCTCGACCTCCACAGACGTCGTCGTGCGCGGCACGCCACGGCGCCACGACGTCACCGACGTAACCATCTCCGCTGCCCAGGCCAGCAAGGTCTCCGGCACGCAAGGCGACCCCATCAAGGTCGTCGAGAACCTCCCTGGGCTCGCGCGCCCGTCCTTCGGCTCGGGTCAGCTCATCGTCTGGGGTTCGGCCCCTACCGAGTCGCACACCTACGTCGACGGCGTGGAGATCCCCGCCCTCTTTCACGGCAGCGCCCTCCGCTCCACCGTCAACGGCGACCTCGTCCGTGACGTCACGCTCACGCCGGGCGCCTACGGAGCGGACTACGGCCGCGCGATCGGCGGCATGGTCCGCGTCGAGACGAAGGATCTGCCCGAGACGGGGGTACGCGGCTACGCCAGCGCGGACACGCTGGACGGCTCCGGGATGGTCACCGCAGCGCTGGGCGAACGCGTCCGGATCGCCGTCGCCGGACGCTACGGCTGGCTCGACAGCGTCCTGCAGGCGGTGGACGCCCCCAACGTAGACCAGTTCTTCGCCATCCCTCGCTACGGCGACTACCAGGGCAAGGTGCAGATCGCGCTGCGGCCACGCGAGTCGCTCGACGTGGTGTTCCTCGGCTCGCACGACGACCTCACCGAGGTCATCCCGGACTCGGACCCTGCGCACCAGCGTAGCGAGGCCACGAGCACTGACTACCAGCGCCTCTACCTCCGCTACCGGCGCCTCCTCGACGACGGCGCGAGCGTCGAGGCCGTCCCCTTCGTCGGGCACGACACGAGCAACCTGAACGCCAGCTTCGGGTCGACCCCGGCGACGCTCGACGAGTCGACCTGGCGCTGGGGGCTCCGTTCCTCCTACCGCGCCCGGGTGGCCGAGCCGGTCACGCTCACCGTGGGCGTCGAGCTCGACGGTTCGAGCGCGCAGGTCTTCCGCAACGGCTCGCTGCTCATCCCCCCGCGCGAGGGCGACATCTCGGTGTTCGGGCAGCCGCCGGGCGGCGACATGAACACGGACACGTGGACGGCCGGCGTCATCGACGTCGCCCCGTACGTCGTAGCCGGCCTCGACCTCGGCCCACTCTCCATCTCCCCGGCGCTGCGCGTGGACGGCTTCCTCCTGCAGACCAGCCGGCAAACGCCGCGCGTCGGCGAGACGCCCTCGATTGGCTACCAGCAGCTCCAGGGCGAGGTCGAGCCGCGCATCTCCACCCGCCTCGGCGTGTCGCCGCGCCTCTCGGTGCTCGGCGCGGCCGGCATCTACTCCCAGCCCCCGGACCCCGCCGACCTCAGCGCCGTCTTCGGCAACCCGACGCTGGGGCCATCCATCGCGGACCACGCCTCGCTCGGCCAGTCGGTCCAGATCACGTCCACCCTCTCGCTGGAGACCATCGCCTTCTACAAGTGGATGAGCGGCCTCGCCGTCCGGAACCCCTCCCCGACTCCCGAGCTCGCCCAGGCGCTCGTGCGCGAGGGCGTCGGGAGGGCGTACGGCGTGCAGGCGCTCCTGCGTCAGCAACCGTGGCACGGGTTCTTCGGCTGGGTGGCGTACACCATCTCGCGCAGCGAGCGGCAGGACGCGCCCGGCGCGGGCTGGCGACTGTTCGACTACGATCAGCCGCACGTGCTCACCGTCGTCGCGAGCAAGGAGCTCGAGGCGTGGACGGTCGGCCTGCGATTCCGGTACGCACGTGGCCTGCCGCGCACGCCGGTGATCGGCGCCTTCTACGATGCGAAGGACGACCTCTACCAGCCCGTCTTCGGACCGCAGAATTCCATCCGGCTGCCTGACTTCTGGCAGCTCGACCTGCGCGTCGACCGCAGCTTTCTCTTGGGTGAGGCGGCGCGTCTCCTGGTCTACGTCGAGGGACTCAACGTGACGAACCGCTCCAACGGCGAGGAGTACATCTACAATGTAGACTACACGCGCCGCGGCACCATCACCGGACTCCCCGCGATCGCCGTGGTCGGAGCGAGGGTGGACCTGTGAAGCGCCCCGCGCTCTCGGTCGCCCTGGCGCTGGTCCTGACGACGGTGACCTGCATCCCCGCGCTGGGACCGGGTGACTCCCTCGTCACGACGACGCGGATCCTCGCCGTCCGCGCCGATCCCGCCGAGGCCGCGCCCGGCACCAGCATCACGTTCACGTCGCTCGTCGCCAGTCCGGACGGGACCGTCGCGAACGCCGGGATCGACTGGAGCTTCTGCACCGCCCCCAAGCCGCTCACCGAGGACAACGTCGTATCGAATGTCTGCCTGACGACGTCCGCGCTCGTCGCCGCGGGCACGGGTCCGACCACCACCGCCAGGACCCCAGGCAACGGATGCTCGATCTTCGGCCCCGACGTCGGCTCGGCGGGCCTCCGACCGCGCGATCCCGACGGCACGGGCGGCTACTACCAGCCGCTCCGCGCCGACCTGGGCGGCGCCGACAGCGCCTTCGAGCTCGCCCGCATCCACTGCGACCTCGCCAACGCAGACGCGGCGGATGCGACCGCCTTCGCCGCGGCATACCAGCTGAACCAGAACCCGCAGCTGCTCCCGCTCACCGCGACGATCGGTGGCTCCCCCGTGGCGTTGACGGCGATCCCCACCGGCGCACGCGTCACGCTCGAGGCCAGCTGGCCTGCAGCCTCCGCCGAGACGTTCGCATACTTCGATCCCGTGTCCCAGACGGTCACCACGCAGCGGGAGGCGATGCAGGTCGCCTGGTACTCAAGCGGAGGAGCCCTCGACAGCGAGTCCACCGGACGGGCCGCGGGCGATCTGGCGACGACGACCGATGACGGATGGGATGCGCCGGCCGCCGCCGGGACGGTTCACCTGTGGATCGTGCTCCGTGACAGCCGCGGTGGAGTGGACTTCGCAGGGGTCGATCTCGTCGTCGGGCCGTGAGCCGGTGCAGGCTGTCCCACCACGAGCGACATCGACTCGCCGCCGGCGGGTTGCGGGACGGGCGATCTGTCCCCGCAGGAGAAAGCGCTCGAGTTCATGCTGTTCGAGCTCTCGTCGTGCGTGATCCCCGACACGGTGGCACCACCGGATGGGGGGACGGTGCATTCGTGACGGGAGACGCTCACCTGTCTCCGGCAGTCATCAGCGAATCTGGACCAGCTCCGTGGCGGTGACGGCGTAGACATTTCCCGTGGCGTCCACGACGGGCGCAGCAACGACCTCTCCAGCAAGGGTCACCGCGAACTGCTGCTTGCCCGCCGGATCGAAGCACCGCACGCCACGTCTGGTGGCGACCAGGAGAGACCCATCGCTCAGCGCCGTCCCGAAACGCGGAGGATCGACCGGCCCGATGCCTGCCTGCCACGCCAGCTTGGGCCCGTCGAGCGCGAGGATGCGGTCGGTCGTGAAGGCGTACACCCGCCCGCCCCTGGCGCGGATCGGTGACTGTTCGGCGCCCCAGCGGTCCCCGGCTCCGTCCGACCAGCGCCACTGCTCGGCGCCATCGGAGGTCAACGCGAGGAGGACCTTGTGCCCGCCCTCGTGGCCCATGAAGCACAGCAGCCCCGTGGTGTCGGCGCTCCAGCTCACCACGTCATCCCCGAACGGCATCGGGAAGCGGGTCTCATGTGCGGTCTTCAGATCGATGGAGATGACCTCCTCGAGGCCCAGGGCGAGCTGTTCGGTCTGGGGTACGAACAGTGGTGGGAGCACCTCCCGGCCTTCGTAGTTCTTGCCCCACTCGCCCGTGCGCTGGCCATACACGGTCCGCCGAGCCAGCTCCCTGGGGCGCAGCGGCTCGCTCCCCTCGCTGTCGTACTTGGGATCGGGCTGCGTGACGACCGACACGAAGTCCTTCTCCCGCGGCCACAGCAGGGAGACCGTGAACTCGTCGTCGCCCAGCCCCGGGAACGGCACCCTGCGGAGCGCCACTTCGCCCGCGTGGTTCAGCGCCTCGAGGTAGTGCTCCGGGCTCTCGTAGTAGAGGAGCCCGTTGCCGACAGCGACAGGCGATCCACCGCGCCGCGACCCTTCCCACAGGCGCTTGCCGGCGGCGCCGAAGAGGACGGTGCTGCGTGGCCCGACGACGGCGACGTCCCCCTCGTAGACGAGGATGTCGCTCGGCGTCTCGGCGGCGGGCATCTTCAGCGCCGTCGACCAGGCGACCATGCCCTTCGCACGGCACTCCACGGAGATCGCCGAGTCCCTCCGGGGGCTGCCGTGGGAGATCGGATATGTGGATTGGTCGCTCATGGTGCTCGCTCGTGCGCTGAGTGTTGGGCTCGGTCGTTCCTTGTGGCAACCAGATGTCGAGGCGGAGAGGATCAGCAGGGAAGCGAGGAGCCAGCGCGCCGCCCGCCGCCCACCCCCCCTCACGTGATGTCCTCGACCGTGAAGGTCCCTGCTGCCTTCGCGTCCACCCATTGCTTCACCTTCGCGAGGTCGTCCTCCGCGATATCGTCGGTGAGGCTCTGAGCCGCGAACAGGTCGCCCAGCAGCGGGCTCATGGCCCACTGGGATTCGTCGTCGCTGAGCTGGCCGTACATGTAGCGGATGATCGAGGCGAGCACGCAGGCGTTTCCCACCTCGATCGTGGTGTTGCTGGGGGAGAACAGCGACGACCCGTCCTTCGTGACGGACACGGTGAAGTGGGTACCGGCCGGCGCTCCGGCCGCTGGCGCCACCGTCCGCCACTGAGGGAAGACGCGGACGTACGTCTTCGAGAACTTGTTCGCCGCCGCCGAGGTCAGGCGGAACTTGCCCTCGGGGCCCTCGAGCATGGCGACGATGGCCTTGTTCAGATCGGTGGCCCAGTCGGCCTTGTCCTCGTCGCTCCAGGTCTGGCCCGGGTTTGGCCCGGGCTTGAACTTCATGCAGATGTGCGTGTCGAGGACGAGGATCCCCTTGTACGGCCCGCCCTTCAGAAGCTGCGCGAACTCGTCGTCGCCGAGCTGGTACAGGTGCAGATCGCAGCGGCCTTTCTCGCCCAGCGAGACGTTCGCCTCCGTGTGGGCGGGTTTGTAGAAGGCCTTGGCATCGATCTGGTAGCCGAGCTTGGTCTTGCCGGCGGGTGCATACGTCGGCTTGAGCTGCTTCCCGTCGAGGAACTTGTGCAGGCTCTTGCCCGCCTTCGCCTCATCGTTTAGCCACCGCGCGCGTCCCCAGAAGGTGCGGAGCCTCACCGCCTGGTTGACGCTCATGATCGACGACTCGTCGCGCTTGAACGGCATCCCCGGGTAACGCTGCTGGGTCTTGTAGGTCGGCAGGGAGCCGAAGTCCTTGTCCGTCTCGGTGATGTAGTCGTCCCACAGGCCCACGGCGGCGTGGCCGAGCTCGTGCGCGAGCGCGCACCGCGGGGCCGCGGTCGTGCCGTCGTAGTCGGTCGCCCTCGCCTCGGCAGCTGGCAGACTGCCCCAGCCTTTGCCCTCGTCCCGGTAGCCCGAGCGACGCATGAACATCGTATCGTCGGTGGCCCAGCTGCCCTTCGCGTCGGTCCCCAGCCCGACGATGCAGCTGTGGAGCCCCCCTCGCTTCACGAACGTACCGGAGGGCTCCTCCACGTCCTTGGCCTCGAAGAAGTAGAACGACTTCACGACGACGTCAGTCTTGTCGTCCGACTCCTCGAACTGGTAGCCCTTTCCGTTCCAGCGTTCCATCGCGTGCGCGAGCCCCTCCTCTCGGTAGTGACGCGTGTCGGTGACGTTGTTGCTCAGCGGGCTCTTCGTGTGGTCCCAGCCCCCAGGTGCATCCCCTGTCAGGTGGAAGAAGCGCGCCGACCAGGTCGTCACCACCCCTCCGAAGACGCTCGTCCCGTCGGTCCCTCCGTAGTGCAGGTAGTAGAGGTCGAAGAGGCGCGTCCGGTGGACGTACCCTTCGTCCACGTCCGCGCTCTGGTCGAGCCTGCGCTTGGCGCTGATGTCGGCATCGTCGAGCTTCCCAGCGCGCGCGCCGAGCACCTCCTTCTTCGTGAAGTCGGCGGTCGCGGTCCGCTTGTCGTGAACGTCGTACATCCCGTTGCAGAACATGATCGCGCGGGCGATGCCGGGCAGCGTGGTGACCACGTTCCGTCGCGTGTCGGCGCCGGCCTCCTTCGTGAACTCGGTCTTGCTGTGGTAGGCGGCCTTTGGCCGCGGATCGTGGACCTTTATCGCGTACTTGTCGTCGGGGTCGAAGTAGAGGACCGCCATCCGCGAGTACTTCGACAGAGGCTCGTCCGCCCCGGTCTCGCTCTTGTCCGTCACCGCCTGGCTACCCGCGTTGGTCACCAGCACCACGTCGTCGAGCGAGAAGACGAACGGCTTGGCAGAGTCCAGCGACGCTTCGATCTCCGCTTCACTCAGCTCGTCGAAGAACTTGCCCGTGTCGCCCGGCAGGCGCGCGTAGTAGTTCCGCGAGCGCCACACCTTGGGCAGATCGTAGTACTTCGGCCGGTCGGGGCCGGGCTTCAGCTTGTCCTTGTCGGCCACTGGATCGAGGATCTCGATCTTCCGCGCCGTGGCGGACGTCGAGACCACCCAGCCCTTCTCGACACCGAACTCCAGGAGCAGCTCCTTGTCGAGCTTCGGCAGGTCCGCGCCGTCGGCCGTCTTCGTCACGATCCACGGCACGGCCTGGCAGGTCTTCGCGGCGTCGTCGGCGTGCGCGACGCAGTTGCTCGCCGTCTCCGCCTTTGCCATCGCCCCGTCCGCAGACTTGCGCACGGCCTTCACCAGCACGGGCGGGATGCTCACGCGCTTGCCGGCGTGATCCGACTTGCCGTACTTCCGGTCGAAGAACTCGAGGCGCGCATGGGTCCACGCCGGCTTGACCACGACCGTCACCGGCGCCTCGGCGGTGCCGATGGAGTCGGCGCCCTTGAATGCGAACGCCGCCTTCTCGAAGTTGTCCGCCGCGGGCTTGGCCTCGCAGGTCGTCTCGATGAGCTTCCAGTCCTTCTGCGGCAGGAGCAGCGCCCGCTTGCCAGCGACGATGGCCTTGCCCACCTCGCTGTCGGGGATCTTCGGCGCCGCGTCGGTCACCAGCTCCTGCGTCGCGGCGTCGCCGGCCTTCTCGCACACCAAGTACTTGTCGGCAGCGGCCGGGATCAGCAGCGACACCTTCTTGGTGCGGTCGACCTTGGGCCCCGGCGAGCCGTCGCTGCCGACGACGACACTCTTCTCGTCGAGCTTGCCCTCGACCGTCGTCCCGTCGTCGAGCAGGAGCTTGACCGGCAGGCCCTCGGGCAACAGGTGCTCGGTGCCGTCGGGCATGGCGAGGGCAAGCTTGATGAAGACCGGGGAGAGCTTCGGCTTCAGCTCGATCGTGATCGAGCGATTGCCGCCGCGCGACAGCGTGACGGTCTGCTTCGCCGGCAGCTCGTAGTCCTTCGCGTCTTCTCCCCGGAGCTCGAGGGTCACGTCGTTCGGCCCGTCCTGGACCGACAGGCACGTCGCCGCGCCGTTGACGTCCGTATCCGCCGTCGAGGTGCCGGCCTTCACGCCGACGTTCGCGAGCTTCTTGTCAGGGTTCTTGCGTACGACGTTGACCGTCAGGATCTTGCTCTCGACGGGGACCTCGTGCAGGACGGCCGGACCGCCGCTCGCCAGGTTGATGGCCGAGGGCGCGAGCGGCGGGTAGTGGGCGAGATCGTTGGCGTCGCCTCCCACGTACGTCACCGTGGCCTGGTAGTCGCCCGGCGGGAGCTTGCCGAAATCGGCCACTCCGCTGGCGTCGGTGTCGACCGAGACGCTCTTCGGCCCGGTGAGCGCCACGTGCGCCTGGTGGAGGTGCAGGACGTCGGGCTGCTGGCGGAGGACCTTGACCTTCAACGGGACTTTGGGGACCAGCGCGACGTCCTTGGTGACCTGATCCGAGCGCGCCAGGGTGAAGGTCGGGGCCGTCTTCGGGGGAGCGAACTCCTTGTCGCTGGCGTCGTCGGGGTCGAAGGTGATCTGGACCGTGTAGTCGCCGATGGGCACCTTCCCGAAGTCGGCGATACCCTGACCGTTGGTGTCGAGCGTCACGGTCTTGGGCCCCGTGATCTTCACGTGCACACCGGCGCGGTCCGCTCCACTTCCGGTCACGTGCACGCGCGCCGACGCGAGGCGGGCTGCCTTGAACTCGGCCTTGCCTTTGCTCTTCGGCGTGACGACGACCGACCTGGACGTCTCCTCGATCTCGAACTCGCTCTTCTGATCATCCGCGAGCGCGGCGGTCACCGTGTAGGTCTTCGGCGGCAGCTTGCTGAACTCGGCCGCACCGCTCCCCCCCGACTTCTTCTCGGCGGCGGTCTCCACCACGTTGAAGCGCACGTTCTTGAGCGGCTTGCCGACCGTGCCTTTCTTCTGGCTCGCGTCGGTGCGCGTGATGCTCGCGACGATGGCGCCTAGCGTCTTCGGACACGGCTTTACGGGGTCGCTGACTTTTCCGTTGCCCATCCCGTGCTCTCCCCTACTCCGCCGCGTGGGACGCGAGCCGCTCGCCCACGAGCTGCATCCTCGCCTCGTCGCTCACGTCCCGGTCCTTCAGGATCTCCAGCACGTCTTCCATGCCCTTCTGCATCTCGAACTCGGGGTGGATGGTGATCATCGCGTCGATGAACGCGCCGACCGCCCCCGTCTCCTCGATGCCGTAGGTCCCGGCGCGCGCGATGCCGCGCTTGACCAGGGCGCGCGTCGCGTCGGTCCCCATGGCCGCGTGGCGCACGGGGTGCTCGCGAGCGACGCGTGCGACCGTGCGGTCCACGAACCCGTCGAGCATGACGGCGGCGAAGGCGCGCATCTGTTCGTCGCGGATCGTGAGCATCGGCGGCACAGGTGACCAGAGCCGCCTTCATGGTGCAAGACCGACGCGCTCGTCTTGACGATGCCGGCGACTTCGCATCTCCTCGCACGGCGCGCATGACGAGCATCGAGCCGGGCAGGAGCGAGCACGAGTCCGTCACCACGCCGCTGGCAGGCTCTGACGTCCTGCTCGACGAGCTGCTGGGCAGCGCAGGACCTGCGCTGCGTCTCTGGGCGCCGGGCTTCGTCGCCCTCGACAGTGGCGAAGCGCCGTCGCTCGCCGTGGGGGCAACGGGTTCGGTGGTGGAGCTGCCGCGGTTGATGCTGGAGCGGCGTGCCTTCGTCGTCGCGTTGGACGTGGAGCGCGGCGGCGCGCGGGTCGTGGGGGGCGCCCTGCGCGAGGGAGGCCCGCGGAGGCTGCCGCCTGCGCCGGGCTTCGAGGGTGGCCTCGGCCCTGCGCCGGGGCCGCGTGGAGCACAGGTCGCGCGGTTCGCCATGTGGGACCGGCGAGCCCCGTGGCCGGCGGGGACTTACGCGCTCGTCGCTGTGGCGGCGGACCGCGCGTCGCAGCGCGTGGAGACCGTGGTCGGTCGCGCGCCCTCGACCGTGGACGTCGCGGCCGAGTCCGTCGCGCCCGAGTCGCTGCGCGTCTGGCCGCCCCCGGATCCCGGCGGGGGTCTTCCGCACTACCATGCGCTCGACCAATCCCCCGCCGTGCCTGCGGAGCCCGGGATCGCGATCGTCGCGCCGCGCGTCGTGCGTGCGGCGACGGCGCCCGTCTACGGCTCGTTTCGCGTGCGCCTCCGCCCGCGCTGGCTCGTTCCGCACGGAGCCACCGTGCCGCTCACCCTCGTACTCACGGGGAGCGAGGACCCTGCGCCCGTCGTCCACTCCCTGCGTCTACCGAGCTTCGACCCCGTCGATCGGGCGAATCCCCCCGCCACGGTCACCGGCCGCTTCGCGCTCGACCTCCTGCAGCTCGCGCCGCTCGCGGCCGCGCCGCAGACCTGGTTCCTCCATGCGTTCTTGTCCGACGCGGCAAGCGGTCCGTCCACGATCGCCGTTCCGACCTCGTGCTAGCCTCGCGGCCTCGATGGCGACTTTCGTGGTCAATGGGGAGGACGCTCCCCTCAAGGCAACGCTCGCTGGCAAGAAGGCCGAGACAATCGACCAGGTCACGTTCACGATCTACCGCCGGGACTCCGGCGGCGAGACGGTGATCGACACCATCCCCGCCATCCCCGTGAAGAAGCTCGTGGCCGCGAAGGACTGGACCTCCAAGGGGCTGGGGGACGACGAGATGCAGTGCACCGCCTATCTGCGCGCGACGGCAGGAACGGTGAAGGCCTCGGGCACCGATCCCATCATCATCTATCGCGACTCGCTGACGATCGTGGCCAAGGACGAGAGCGGCAAGCCGGCGAAGAACGCGCTGTGCCAGGCGTCGATCGAGGTCGACCCGCTCTTCTTCGAGTCCCAGAGCGGCACGCTCACGTCACGGGTCGGACGCACCGACGAGAGCGGCACCGTGGTGTTCTCCGGCCTCCCGCCGGGAGAGGTCACGCTGACGTGGCGGACGCCGTGGGCCTTCAAGGAGTGGGTCAAGGGCAAGGACAAGGGCGCCAGCCGCGAGGTCACGCTCAAGCGGGTGATCCGGGCCAGGGTCCTCTCGCATCCATCCGGCAAGTCGCCCTACAGGCAGTACGTCAACCAGGCCGCCGACCCGCTCCACCCCGAGCTGGGGCGGGTGGTCAAGGTGAAGGTCGGCATCGATCCGGTGAGCGGCCCCGCCCAGAGCGGCGACAAGGTCTTCATGAAGGTCTCCTTCTGGGCCCAAAACAGCGACCTCAACGATCCCCTGCCCAAGTTCGAGGGGACCTCCGGCGGCAAGGGGAAGATGCTCGCGGCCGTGAGCAAGGACCTGGAGCTCGACGGGACGGCCGTGTTCGAACTCGACCTGGGCGTCCCTGGCGGCGACCACGCCACCGTCTCCGTCGGCGGCACGAATGACTGCGGCGACGACAACGTCACGTTCGAGAACTGGCGGCGCATCCCGACCAAGCTCTACTACCCGCCCCAGTTCCCGCTCACGGGTGGGCGGCTTCCTGCGGGCATCGAGGACCAGGTGAAATCCTCGCTCGCGGCCGTGTTCATCGAGCTCGACTACATCGGCGCGACCCCGGCGGGCATCGACTGCACGCTCGTGGCCCAGGACATCGCGCTGAAGATGGGGCTGACCGACGCCTTCTGTTTCTACAAACTCGGTGCCTCGCCGGAGAAGGGCCTCGTCGGCAAGTTCAACACCCCCGAGACGCAGCTGAACATCCTTGTGGGTCAGTTCTGTTTCGGATGGGACACGACTCCCGTGACGGTCGAGCTGAAATCAGCACGCAGCGAGAAGCTGTCCGCTCCCTCCGGGTTTCTGATGCCCTGGTGTCCAGACGACACCCCCTTCATCGGACGTGTCAGCGAGGGGTTCCCGGCCCGGGGCAAGGACCGCGGCCTGCCGGTGGTCGAGGCGAAGTGGGAGTGGGACGGCGGAGCGGAAGGCGGACCGATCGATCCGACCTGGTTCAAGCTCGACGGAGGGCGCGACTACCACATCGAGCTCCCCAGGGCGCAGCGGACCGACCCGGGCTCGCTGGCCTCGAAGAAGAAGCCCGTCAAGCTCCGGTTCGGACTCAAGGTCTTCAACAGCATCGGGGGCTCTTCGACCGGCAACTGGTTTCTCACGACCTGGAAGACCCCACAGAGCGTGGAAGATGCCACGCACACGCTGCTGCACGAGCTCGGGCACAGCCTGGGACAGGCGGCGAGCTCGAACGCGGACACCCCTGGCCTGCCTGCCAGTCACCCCAACCATTACACCGGCCATGGCCACCAGGGAGACCATTGCGCGTTCGGGCTGCCGGCTCGATACGTGAACGAGGAGGACTACGCGAAGCTCATCTTCAAGAAGCCCCCGGTCCACGGCAACTGCATCATGTGGGGAGGGGTCGGAAAGGGCTTCAGGTACGCCGAGGCCAGCACCTTCTGCGCTGACTGCACGGCGTACCTGCGGGCGCGGAAGATCGAGAAGGTGGGCCCATGATGGACGCGCAGCAGGCCTTCGCGAGCACCGAGCCGTCTCCGCTGGACGTGGAGGACGAGCGCTATTGGGACGACGCGCTGCGAGGCATGGAGGCGATCCTTGCGCAGCGGGCGATGGGCTCCGAGCTCGGGCCCGCAATCGCAGCACCGGCGCTCGTGGCGCTGGACGCACGGACGACCGCGCCGCTGGTCTGCTTGCACTGCATGACCCTCAAGGAGGTCCGGGTGTACGACGTCGCCTCGGTCGCGATCGTCGTCGCCGTGTGCGTCGAGACGAACGAGGTCTTTGCGTCGCGCGCCCTCCCACCCCCCGAGCCGCAGCCGGCCGATGACGCGGGAGAGCCCGAGGACGGGACGACGGGGGTCGCGTTCACGGTCGATCTCTTCGAGCACCCCGGCCTGCCAAGGCGACCGGCCACGTACGATGTGGTCCTCATCGTGCGCGATCGCATCTCCAACCGGGTGCGCGTGCGGTTCGGGCCGTCCCCCACCTCGTACCAGGACCCCGAGGTCGCGCGCTTCCTGGAGGAGGCCAGCCGGCGCCCCACTCCCCGCGCCCCGTGGCCGCGGCCCGGCGAGCCCCTGCCGAGCTTCGCGGCGAGCGCGTCACAGGCCCCGTTGCCCAGGGATCTAGGCATCGCGCTGGCCATCGATCGCGTCGTCATGCTCCGCCCTGATGCGCGGGCCGTGCTGTCGGGGAGCTTCCGGCTCCCGCTGCTCCCCCGGGAGATCACCGCGCCGCCACCTCCCTCCTTGCCCTACGCCGCGGTCCGCGGGGTCACCATCGTGATGACGAGCGCCGACATGGCCGGGCCCTTGGTGCTGCCCCTGGCGATCCCGATAGCAGGCCCCCTCGAGACCTCGAGCGATGGCCCCGTCGGCGTCGGGTACTTCGCGCTGGATCTCCTGCAGCTCCCTGCGATGTGGCGCCGCCCCCGCACCCACTTCTTCTATGCCTTTTCGGGCGCCCACGCGGCGGGGCCGGCCATCATGGCCTTCGTCACCCCTGACATGCTGCCGCCCGCTCCCGCTCCATGAGCGCGGCCCGCGACTTTCGCAGCCGCGAGCTGTGGGAGCTCGCCTTCACGAGGGATCCCACGCGCTGGCATGAGGTGATCCCGCGAGACGGGCTGGCCGAGGCCCGGCGCATGCTTCGACGACGCGCGACCGAGCGCGGGTTCGTCGCCTCGGTGCGCCGGCTGCTGGCCGCGCGCGGGCCGGTCGACCGGCTCGACGACCACGAGGTGATCGCGCTCGCGCTCCGCCTGGTGGAGCTCGGAGCGCTCCGGGTCCGCTTCCAGCGCAAGCGCGAGGCTAACTACGAGCCGCTGGAGCGCGCCGAGCCCGTCGTCGGACCGGCGGAGCCGGAGGAGCGGGACGACCTGGGTCTCGACGTCGAGCACGGTATGCCAGGAGAGGACCTGGCGCTCGCGCTGGAGCTGACCGGGACCGAACCGATCCTGGTCGAGGCGACCCCCCTGGGCACGCCGTCCATCTTCGAGGCCGCCAAGCTCGCGGAGCAGGTGACCGTACTGCAGAGCGCCGCCGCCGAGGGCACGCCGTTCTGCGAGGAGTGCGCCAGGGCGCTCCTCGAGGCGGAGGCAGAGGAAGCAGGCGAAGAGGAGGCGGCCGAGGACGCCGACGTCGCCGACCTCGACGTGGCGGCGCAGGCCGCGGTGATGAGCAGCGCCGCCGACGAGGGCGCGCCGTTCTGCGAGGAGTGCGAGAAGGCCAGGGCTGCCGCCCAGGGAGACGCCTAGATGAACCCGTCCCGGACACAAGCCATCCTCGAGACGCTCTGGTCGATGCCACGGGAGGACGTCTTCGCCGTGCTCGACGCCGCGCGGAATCCGCGCATCCACCCGATGATCCTCGAGTGCGGGATGCGGTACGCCTGCCTCTATGCCGGGGCGATCCCGGTCGAGCTCGCGAAGGTGGCGCCCTACGTCGTGCGGCTGAGCCCCACGCACGCGGCCACCCTAGAGCTCCTCGAGGCCGGATGGGGCGACAGCTGGGGCGTCTTCGCCTGCACCGCTGCCGACGTCGAGACCGTGCGGCGGCACCTCCGACGCTTCCTGCGGGTCCAGCGCGAGGATGGCAGGACGATGATCTTCCGCTACTACGATCCGCGCGTCCTCCGTGTGTACCTGCCGACGTGCACCGCGTCCGAGCTCGCCACGTTCTTCGGACCGCTCGCGCGCTTCGTCGTCGAGGACGCCGATGCTTCGCGGGCGCTCGCCTTCTCGCAGACCGACGGAGCCTTTGGCATGAGCAAGTTCGCGCTCGACGGCGGAGATTCGAGGGCGGTTGCGGTCCCTGCTCCGGCGAGCGCGCACGCGGTCTGAACTGAAGTGCCGTCCACCAATGTCGGCGCGCTACCTGCACGCCGACTGAGGCCGCCCGACTCGCCGCGGACGGGGTCGCCACTGTCTCTTCGAGCTGTCCCGGGACACCCGGAGATCTGGCGCGGGACAGCCTCCGCAGGGCGAACGCCCTGCAATTTCGCCTTCTCCCCCCGCGGCACGCCCATCGCAATACCCCAACCCGACGCGCCCGGAACATCTCCGCCCGCGCGTCAGGGAGACAGTCATGGAAGAGCAAGCAAGGAACATGAAGACCGTGTGGACCGTGACCGAGCGCGCCCAGACCGGAGGCGCGACGAAGTCCTTCTGGACGCGCGTGGGCGTCGGCTTCGTCAATCGCGACGGGTCGATCAACCTCCGCCTCGACGCCATCCCCATCAACGGCACGCTGCAGGTCCGCGAGTGGGAGCCGGCGGATCGCGCCCGGGACCCGAACGAGCAAGCCCGCGCCCGTCCCCGTCCGCAGCCGAGCGCGCCCGCGGGCGACGCGCTGATCTGAGAGCAGAAGGGACCGACGCATGCTCCGCACCGTGCGGGAGGCGTCGTCACGGGTCGTGGCGCGCGTGATCGGCTCGCGGTTCGCGAAGCCGGTCGCGCGCGTCGCCCTCGCGGCGGCGGGCCTCCTCCTTCTGGCGTTCATCGGCAAGACGGCGGTCGCGGGGGCCATGGGGTCTGCTCCGGTCGCCGCGGTCGGCTCCGCCACCGCCGGCATCCCGGCACCCACGCTCGCGTCCGCGCCCGGCGTCGCGCAGCCGCCCGCGTCAACGCCCGCGCCTTCTCCTGCCCCGACCGCCGCGCCTGCGGCCGAGGGGCAACCCGCCTCTCATTCGCGCGCGACCCCGGACGATCCCGTGATCCTCAACACCGCCACGGTGGACGACTTCCGGCGTCTCCCCGGGGTGGGCGAGAAGCGGGCCACCGCGGCCATCGCGGTGCGAACCCGCCTCGGTGGTCGCTTCCACGCCATCGAGGATCTGCTCAAGGTCAAGGGCATCGGCCGGACGACGCTCAGGCGCCTGCGCCCCCTGGTGCGACTCGATCCGCCGCCCGCGCCGGAGGCGGGGGCCGAAGCGCCTCGATGAACGGGCGCACGCGTTCGTGCCGCAGCTTGTAGGCGGCACGATTCACCACGAGAACGCTCGATACGTGGGCGACCTCCTCGCGCTCCTCCAGCCCGTTCTGCACGAGGGTCGCCCCCGTCTCGACCAGGTCGACGATGAGATCCGACAGCCCCACCACCGGCGCCAGCTCCACCGAGCCTTGAAGGTAGATGACCTCGGCCTGCACGCCGCGACGCGCGAAGTGCTCCGCGGCGATGCGCGGATACTTCGTGCCCACCCGGGGCACGCCGGTCGGCGCCGGCCTGCCAACCAGTCCTGCCACCACCATGCGGCAGCGACCCACGCCCAGATCGAGCGGCTGGTAGATGTCGCTCGGACGCTCCATCAGCACGTCCCGCCCGCACACGCCGAGGTCCGCCGCGCCGTACTCGACGTAGGTCGGTACGTCGTCGGGCTTCAGCAGCAGGAAGCGCAGACCCGCGGCCGGGCTCTCGCGCACCAGCGTGCGATCGTCCGCCAGGAGCGCCGCCGTGTCGGCGCCAGCCCGGAGCAGGAGCGGCGCGACGGCGCGCAGCACGCGGCCCTTGGGCAGCGCGATCGTGAGCGGCGCGCTCACGACTCGGCACCCCGAACGCGCTCAATCCTCGCCCCCACTCCGCGAAGCTTCTCCTCGATGCGCTCGTAGCCTCGATCGATGTGATAGACGCGCCGCACCTCGGTCTCGTCCTCGGCCACCAGGCCCGCGATCACCAGCGAGGCGCTCGCGCGCAGATCCGTCGCCATGACGCTCGCGCCGTATAGCGTGTCCACCCCCTGCACCACGGCGGTGTTGCCGCGCAGCGAGATGTTGGCGCCCATGCGCTGCAGCTCGGGTACGTGCATGAAGCGGTTCTCGAAGATGGTCTCGCTGATCACGCTCTCCCCGCGCGCCAGCGACATCAGCACGAGGAACTGCGCCTGCATGTCGGTGGGGAAGCCGGGGTGAGGCGCCGTCGTCATGTTCACCGCGCGCAGCGGGCCCCGCCGGCGCACGCGCACGCTCTGGCCCTCGCTGGCGATCTCCACGCCGGCGGCGCGCATCTTCACCACCAGCGCTTCGAGATCGGCGAGCTCCGTTCCCTCGAGGATCACGTCGCCCCCGTCGACGATCGCTGCGGCCACCATGTAGGTCCCGGCCTCGATGCGATCCGAGATGATGGCGTGGTCGAACGGGGCGAGCTCGCCGCGCTCCGACCCGGTGATGTGGATGACGTCCGTGCCCGCGCCGTCGACCTCCGCCCCCATCTTGTTGAGGACGCGGCCCAGCTCCTCCACCTCGGGCTCCCGTGCGCAGTTGACCAGGGTGGTGCGGCCCTTGGCGAGCGCCGCTGCCATCATCAGGTTCTCGGTGCCCGTCACCGTGGGGATGTCGAAGTAGACCTCGTTGCCCCGGAGCCTCCCGCCGTTGCCGGGTCCCTCGGCGATGACGTAGCCACGCTCGAGGCGGATGGTGCAGCCCAGGCTCTCCAGCCCCTTCAGGTGCTGGTCGATGGGCCTCGCGCCGATCTGGCACCCGCCGGGCAGCGACACCTTGGCCCGGCCGAAGCGCGCCACGAGCGGCCCGAGCACGAGGACGCTCGCGCGCATCTGCTTCACCAGCTCGTAGGGCGCCTCGGGGCGGACCTGGGAGCCGGCGGCGACCTCGACCTCGGGGGCGGCGACCCGGACGTCACGCCCGAGGAACCTGAGGAGCGCGGCGGTCGTCTCGATGTCACGCAGCGCGGGCACGTTGCGCAGGCGGCTGGCGCCGTCCGAGAGCAGCGTGGCGCAGAGGATGGGGAGCGCAGCGTTCTTGGCGCCGCTGATGCGCACGGTGCCGCGGAGCGGCCCGTTTCCCCCGCGAATGCGGATGGCGTCCATGGTCCCAGGTTCTTGCCTGAAATCGCCGAAATGGCCAAGCCCTTGCGGACCTTCGGCGGGCTCCTCCCCCGTGCCATCCCCGCGCGAGACTTACTTCTTCGACTCCCCTGCCTTGAACCGGGCGCGCAGGCGCGCCGCGTACCCTTCCTTGTTCGTCTGCGGAACCCTGCTGATGGCGAGCGCGTCGGGCGGGACGTCGCGCGTGACGGTGGTGCCCGTGGCGACATAGGCGTTGGCGCCGATGGTCACGGGCGCGACGAGCTGCGAGTCGCTGCCGATGAAGGCCCCCTCGCCGATGGTGGTCGTGTGCTTGCGGAAGCCGTCGTAGTTGCAGAAGATGGTGCCGGCGCCGACGTTGGCCCCGGCGCCTACGACGCCGTCGCCCAGATAGGCCAGGTGGTTGGCCTTTGCGCCGCGCCCGAGGCGGGTCTTCTTGGTCTCCACGAAGTTGCCGACGTGCGCCTCCTCGCCGACGTCACTCTCCGGTCGGAGGTGCGCGAACGGCCCGATCTGCGCCCGCGGCCCGATGCGCGAGTCCGCGCCGACCGAGTAGGGCTTCACCACGGCGCCCTCGCCGACGTCGACGCCGGTGAGCACGCAGCCCACGTCGACGGTGGCGCCGCGATGCACGTGGGTCTTCCCGCGCAGCACGACGCCGCCCTCCACCGTGACGTCCGGCTCGAGCACCACGCCCGCCTCGATCCGCGCGCCGTCGCGCACCGTCGCCCCCGCGCGCCTCCAGCGCGAAACGATGCGCGCCGACATCGCCCGGTCGACCTGCTCCAGCTGCTCGCGGTCGTTCACCCCCGCGAGCACGTCGGCCCCCAGCTCCACGGTGACCACCCGCTCGCCGGCGTTGCTGGCGAACGCGACGATGTCCGTCAGGTAGAGCTCCCCCTGCGTGTTGTTGGGGACGAGGGTCTCCAGCGCCTCGCGGAGCAGGGCGACGCTGGCGGCATAGATGCCGGCGTTGATCTCACGCACCGCTCGCTCGGCGTCGTCGCGCAGGTCGCGGTGCTCGCGGATGAGCACCACGCGCCCCCCTTCCCGCACGATCCGCCCGTACCCCGTCGGGTCCTCCACGACGCACACCGCGAACGACAGGCCCGGCGGCTGCTTTGCTTCCAGCGGCCCCAGCACCGCGCGCAGATCGTCCCCCCCCACCAGCGGCACGTCCCCGTTCATCACCAGCACCCGGGTCGTCTGCGCCGGCACGGCCGCCAGGCCTACCCGCGCCGCGTCCCCCGTCCCTCGCTGCTGCTCCTGCACCACCGTCCGCACCCTGTCGCGTGGGAACGTGCGGCCGAGGTACTCCTCCACCGCCTGCCGCCCGTGGCCGACCACGACGACCACCTCTTCGCACCCGGCGTCGAGCGCTGCCGTCACCCCGAAGTGCACGATGGGCAGGCCCGACACGTGGTGCATGACCTTGGGGAGCGCGCTCTTCATTCGCGTCCCCTGGCCCGCGGCGAGGACGATGGCGGTCGTGGAACTCATGGCTGGTCTCCCGTTTCCATCTCTTAGCTCGCATTCTCGGGGCGGATCTGGCAAGCACGCCCCCCCCTTAGCGGGTACAATCGGATGCTCTTCTGGAGGCTCTCATGAGAACGCGCGCATCCTTCGGGCGCGTATTTGGGCTGCTCGTGCCGACCCTCGTGGGTGGATTCGGGGCCGCCTGCAGCAACGACTTCGACACGTCCCGGACGATCCCGGCGCGCGGGACGCTCGGCACGGAGCTGTTCGGAGTCGTGTGCGACCGCCTGGGCGGCCAGTCGCTCCACGAGGACCTCACCGGCGCCTCGTACCAGGGCATCTGCCACCCGGGGCCGGACGGCACGTTCTCCGGCCCCTCCTCCACGACCGTCGACGTGACACTGCTCCCGCCCATGGTCGACGGAGCGCCGAACACGCAGGGCCAGCCCGTCCCCCTGGCGCAGCAACAGGCCGACCGCGCCTACGGCGTCGCCCGACTCCAGACCCTCGCCCAGGACCGCACCAACCTCATCGCCGCCCTCGACGCGACGTTCCCGGACATCCAGATCGCCATCAAGGACGTCGGCAACCCCGACCCCACGCAGTCGTGCAACCCGCCCGCGGCGAGCGGCGAAGGGTCGCTCCACACCCAGCTGTCCGACCTTCTCGGGCGCTTCCAGGCCCTCTACGACGACGGCACCATCCCCCAGTCGACCGAGTCGCTGGCGCGCGTGATCACCGCCTTCAAGGCCGCGACCGACGCGCAGGCGGCCTGGGCGCGCTTCGACGCGCGCGAAGGGTACCGCCCCATCACCATCGCCCTCGGCGCCGCCCGCCCCACCATCGCCTACCCGAACCTGCGCGACTTCTCCAACGCCACCCTCGCGCTGCTCTCGTCCGACTCGCAGCCCTACCAGCTGAACCCGCAGTACGACGCCAGCGGCAACCGCATCCCCGTACCCGGGCCGGCCTACCCGCAGCTCAGCCAGATGATGACCGTGGCGCACGCGGAGCTCTTCAACGCCACCGCCGACGCCCCCGTTCCGCAGCTGGCCCAGACGTCCGACACGACGACCGGCGCGACGGTGCTGAACCGGCCGCGGACCGACCTCGAGTTCATGCAGTCGCTCTTCTACGCGCAGGATCCCTCCTTCGGGGGCGGCACCTCCGCGTACATCGTCCAGCGCGACCCGCGCGGGTACGCCACGGTGCCCCTGGTCAACGGCAAGGTGGCCCCGCCTTTCGAGGACCAGAACGGGGACGGTCTGCCCGACGTCGACGCCCTCGGCCAGTTCATCACCACCACCGGCCAGCCCGCCCCCTCCCCCTTCTTCGCGGTGGGCGCCACCGACGCCCCGGCGCGCGACAGCTACAGCCGCGCGCTCGCCGCGCCCGGCGGATCGCTCGTCTACGGCTACATCGACACGAGCCACACCTATGCCGCGACGCTGATGCACCACCTCGAGCCTCTGGTCGACCCCAACCCGGCGGACAACCACGAGACGCTCATGGACTTCCTCGCCGGCGCCTACGTGCTACTCGGCACGCGCGACGGGTCGCCGACGTCGACCAAGAGCTACACCGACGGCGAGACCGTCAAGTACGACGCCTTCCAGACGTCGAGCTCTCCCATCCTCGATCTGCTCTACGCGGGCGGGCAGATCATCGCCGACCCCAGCGCGGACCCCACCCTCTCGCTGACCAGCACGCTGTTCTCCAAGCAGCCGAACGCCACGGCGCGCCTCGTGGGCGACGCCCTCTACTGCAAGAACCTGGCGGACCAGAACACCACCGCGAGCATCCCGCCGGCCTCGACCCTGTGGGACGACGTCATCGACGTCACCATCCAGATCGATCAGGAGCCCGGCCTGCTGGCGGACATCATGCGCGCGCTGGGCGACGACGCGTCGCTGCCGCTGTCGACGTCGTTCTCGGGGTACATGGCGAACCTCGACCGCATCTCCTACGACCGGGGCAACCTCAACGGCCCGGCGTTCAACTTCAACACCAACAACACCTCGCCGCCGATGACGCCGGTGAACCGCTCGGCGCCCGACACCGGGACCAACCGCAGCGAGATGCAGCGGTTCCTGCAGGCCATCCTCGACACCAACGGGGTCACGGCGTGCAACAAGGCGGGGGCGGTGGTGCACGCCCTCAACGTGTCGATCCCCATCCTGGGCAGCCAGAACATCGACATCCCCGCCGGCCCGGCCAACAGCGGGCTGGTCTCCCTGCTGCTCGAGGCCAACTACGGCAGCCAGACGACCTTCTCGGAGTGCGAGGTCTTCAAGATCGACAACCTGGCCGCCTTCTACCTCGACTCCATCGTCGGCAACGCCAGCCTCTACTTCCGCGACAACTTCATCCGCAACGGGAGCATCGGCGGGCTGGGCGCGGCCACGGTCGGCCTCATCGAGAACTCGAGCTACATCGGCTACAGCTCAAGCAACGCCGACGCGTACAACGGGGCTGACGTGACGACGCCGGGCTTCTGGGACACCAGCGGGTCGCAGACCTTCCGCCCCAAGCCCGGCTGGCTCGACCGGCTGGTCTTCTTCGACCTGGCCAACGACAGCCCGACCCCGGGCGGTGCCAACTACAACACCAACCACTTCCTCAGCGACCTGCAGGGGACGCAGATCGGCACCAGCATCTGCCCCGAGCGCATCATCCCCGACCCGTGCGTCTCGAGCAGCACCTGCAAGGGCGCGCCGGACATCGCGTCCGACGGCAACGTCCACGGCCTGCGCGCCTGCCCCGCCGGCGACTGGCTGTTCCAGCGCGACCAGGACGCGACCTTCGTCTGGGAGGACTACGGCTTCTACAGCGCCATCACGCCCCTTGTGTCCGCCTTCGCCGTGGCCAACAACCCGACCACGGGCAAGCCCCGGCACCGGGAGGACCTCTTCATCGCGCTGATGAACGCGCTGAACAAGCACTGGCAGTCCGGGCAGGGCACCGCCAACGAGTGCACGCTGCAGATCAGCCCCCCCATCAACTGCACCAAGGACGGGGCCGACAGCTACGAGCCGCTCCTCGCGCAGATGTTCTCCTCGGATCTCCTGCCGGCGATGCACGACATGGTGCAGATCCTCGAGAAGATCCAGGTGCCGACCTGCGCCGCGACCGACCCGACCACGCACCTGTGCACCAAGGCCGGCACGGCAGAGGACGGCGTGACCGTCCTGGCCAACGCCACCAACGCGCTCATCAACCCGACCGTCGCCGCCGCGGTCGGGCTGACCGACCGCCAGGGGAACAAGACCTCTCTGCGCAACGACGGGACCACCAACCCGCAGGTCACGCCCCTCTACCTCGTGCTCGAGACCCTGAACGAGATGGACGCGGCCTTCGCGAAGTACGCCCAGGCCAACCCCAAGGACACGGGGCGCCAGGCGCAGTGGAAGCTGGCGCGCTCGCAGCTGGTCGACCAGTTCCTCGGCGTGAACGGCGAGAACACGACGACCCAGACCTTCGCCGATCCGTCGCTCCAGGCCATCGTGCCCGTGATCGTCGACGCCACGCGCGCCCAGCTCTGGTCCTACTGCCCGCCGGGGTCGACCTCGTGCACCTGGGCGCGCACCACCCTGACCAGCGAGGCCGCGACCACCATTGGCGGGCCGACGTTCGCGGCGGCGGTGGACCTCAACGAGGCCATCCGCCAGAACCAGCCCGGGCGCACGTCGACCGAGCAGCTGCTCACCTACCTGGTCGACTCCGGCTCCGCCAACGACGCGCTGGCCGAGCTCCTGGCCACCAGCGACGACCTGATCCAGGTCATGCGCGACGACACCAACCTCGTGCCCTTCTACCACGTGATGGCATCGGCCATGGTGCCCACGACCACGGACTCGCAGGGCAACCTGCAGCGCGGGGTGGTCGACGCGACGACCGCCCTGCTCGCCCGCGTCGCGGGCAAGGCCTACGACGCGAACAACGTCGAGATCTGCGCCAACGAGCTCGATCCCGACTCCGTGCTCAACGTGGCGCTCGCTCACGTGGTGACGCCGATGACCGGCAGCAACGGTCAGCCCACGGAGACGCCGCTCGAGGTCATCGTCGACACCATCGCCGACGTGAACCGCGCGTCGCCCGGCGCCACCGCGAAGCTCCAGGGGACGGACTACGCCAACATGGCCAACGAGCTGTCGGAGTTCCTCCTGGACGACCAGCGCGGCCTCGAGCAGTTCTACCAAATCGTGCGGAACGGAACCGAGAACTGATGACGCGAGCGACCCTCGCGGTCGCCGGCGCGGTGCTCTTCGCCGCGCTGGGGACCGCCACGGAAGGACAGGCGGCGGGGCTGTACTTCTCGGACCGCGGCGTGCGCCCGCTGGGACGCGGCGGCGCGTTCGTGGCTGGCGCCGACGACCTCGGGGCCATCTGGTACAATCCCGCGGGCATCGTCGACTCCGCCTCGAGCCTGCTGCTCGACGCGTCGTGGCTGCACTACACCAGCAACTTCACGCGCCAGACGCTGGTGACCAGCGCCACGGGTACGGAGTACGTCCAGGGCTTCCCCACGGTGAGCGGCTCGACCCCGGTGCTGCCCATCCCCACCATCGCGGCCTCGTACCGCTTCGGCGACCGCGAGCAGTACGCCATCGCGGGCGGCATCTTCGCGCCGATGACGCCGGTCACGAGCTACCCGATGACCATCAGCAACCCCGACGGGACGACGAGCCCGGCGCCGCAGCGTTACTCGCTCATCTCGCTCAACGGCTCGACGCTGGTGGTCATGGGCCTGTGGTTCGCTTACAAGCCCATCGAGGAGCTGCGCATCGGCGTTGGCGTCCAGGCGCTCGTGGGCACGTTCCAGTCGACGGTCGACTTCAGCGCGTGCCCCCCGGACAACCTGGTGTGCGCGGCGGAGAACCCGACCTACGACGCCTACAGCCAGCTGAAGGTCGGCCCCATCTTCGCGCCCAGCGCCAACGTCGGCATCACCTACGTGCCGGCCCCCATCGTGCGCATCGGGGCGAGCTTCCAGGGTCCGTTCGTGGTGGGCGCGCCGGCGACCGTGGACGTGCAGCTGCCGACCGCCGTGGTGTTCGACAGCGCCTCGCAGCAGGGCGACCACGCGCACGTGAGCTTCGAGCTGCCGCCGGTCTTCCGCATGGGGGTGGAGGTCCGCCCGCTCGATGCGGAGCACGATCTGCGGATCGAGCTTGCCTACGTGCGCGAGTTCTGGTCGGTGCACCAGTCGATCAACATCTACCCGGAAGGCATCCAGCTCCTCAACGTGACGGGCTTCCCCAGCCCCTTCGCGGTCTCGCCCATCTCCATCCCGCGCGGCGGGCAGGACTCGAACAGCATCCGCCTGGGCGGGGAGTACAAGTTCGCCGTCGGCGACTACAAGCTGCAGGCGCGCACCGGGTTCGCCTACGAGACCAGCGGCATCCAGACGGCGTATGTCTCGCCACTGACCATCGACAGCAACAAGGTGCTCGCGTCCATCGGCGGAGGCCTCTTCATCGGCGAACACTGGCGCCTCGACGCGGTGTACTCGCACGTCTTTGCCAGTGACGTCACCGTGACCCCGCAGCAGGCCGCCGTGCCTCGGGTGAACCCGGTGCAGGGCAACCCCACGCAGACGACGTCGGTCAACGGGGGGACGTACAGCGCCCGGGCGGACGTGCTGGGGGTCGGGATGCAGTACAAGTTCTAGTCGCCCGTCTCTCACCGGGGAATGACAATCGGCGTCGCTGGCGGCGCATCCGGCGTTGCGCGAATCACACCGTTCCATTCCACTGTGGACAGCTACTGGCTGGCTGAAGACACTCCCTGGCGGTCTTCTCCGCCTGCCCCCACCTCGACGAAAGCCACGCCATGAACCCGTACACCCCCCCCGGCTACCCGCAGGCCACGGTCGCATCGCCCACGCGCACGCCCTTCCTCCTCGCCGCCGTCGGCGCGTGGCTCGCTGCTGCGTACTGGGCTGCTCTCACCCTGCTCATCGGGGTCGGCGCCGTGATGGGCTCCCTCTCGGGCGTGCAGATCATCCTCCCCGTCGTGCTCGTGGTGCTCTACGTCCTGCGCGGAACACAGCTCTTCAAGGGCGATCCGAACGCGGCCAGGCGCATCTTGTGGCTGCACGGCGTGGGCGGGGTCGTGGCCATCGTCCAGGTGATCTCCGGAGGTGGCCTCTTCGCCATCCTGCAGGGGATCAAGGTCGCCATCCACGTCTTCGGCGGCGTGACCGCCTACCTCGCGCAGCGCTCGCTGACCCGCGTCCCCAACTGGCAGGGTTGACAGGTCAGCGACCTGGCACACCCGGCACACCCTGTTACGGCGCAACGTCCCTGCGATTTCAATAGGTTCGCACGTTTCAGACGCTGGCACCTTTGGTGCTCATGGGTCGGCACACGAGGTGGCCCCGATGCGTGCGCTCCGACCTTCAATCGTCCTAACCCTTGGATCTCTCCTTTTCGTCCCGACGCTCCTCGGCGCCTGCGGGCACGGGGGCGGCGGCGCGCCAGCCTCCTCCCAGCGCCAGACCGGGCAGTCCGACTTCTCGTCCGCCCCGCTGCCCGGCAGCTACACGTCCGGCAGCATGGCTGCCACCAACGCGGGGGCTACGGCTGCTGCGGGCGGTGGGAGCAGCGGAAGCAGCAGCGGCGGCAGCAGCTCCGGCGGCGCGACCCAGGGGGTGCAGGGCACCACCGGGACCGGCACGCAGGGCGCGAACTCGGTGCAGGAGACCGACATCTACCGGCTCGACGGCAACACGCTCTATTACCTCGACACCTACCGCGGGCTGATGATCTTCGACGTCACCAACGTCGACCAGCCGAAGATGCTCGGCCGGGCGCCGGTGTTCGGCGACCCGCAGGACATGTTCGTCAACAGCGGGATCGCGGTCGTGGTGCTCGGCGACTACTACGGCACCAGCCCCGACGGCGCGCCCTTCTACGGTTCGGTCGTGCGCGGCCTCGACTGCACCGACCCCACGAACATCAAGGACGTCGGTGACGCCTACCTGCGCGGCTACGTGCAGGACACGCGGGTCGTCGGCAACGTGCTCTACACGGTCTCCGAGGACTACGGCTGGGAGTACGGCTGGGAGTACGGCTGGGCGGGCTACGGCGGCTACTACTACGGCGGCGGCGTCGCCAGCACCGGCGGCGTGAGCGTCGGCATGGGCGGCAGCAGCAGCGGCGGCGGACCGGGCGTCGGCGTGAACAACCCCGGCCCCACGGTCGTCCTGGCCTCGGTGAGCTTCGGCGGCGGCGCGGTGAAGAAGGTCGGGGAGCAAGCGGTCAGCGGCTACAACGGCATCTTCAACGTGACCTCCACGTCGATCATGCTGGCCACCCAGCCCGCCGACCCGAGCAACCCCGGCAACTTCCTCAACCAGACCAACCTCCAGTACATCGACATCACCGACCCGGGCGGCGCCATCAAGCCGCGCGGCTCGCTCACCGTCACCGGCGCCCTCAACGGCTGGGGCCCGGACAACGGCCGCTGGAACCTCGACTTCGCCGACAGCGTGCACGCGCACGCCATCGGCTGCTCCAGCCAGTACTGTGACGACTCGAGCGGCACGTACCTGGTCAGCACCGTCGACTTCACCAACCCCGACGCGCCGACGCTCTCGTCCACGCTGCCCATCGCCAACCTGGGCTGGGCCGCGACCGCGCTCTTCAACGTCGACCCGGGCGGGACCTACACGCGCCTCTACCTCTCGCCCTCCGACGATTACTACTCGACGGGGGTGGGGCAGACGCCACTCTCCATCTACGACCTGTCCAACCCCACGGCCCCCAAGCTCGCCGGGAGCACCAACCTGGACGGGAACATCTGGCTCTTCCTGCCCGACGGGAACGACCTCTTCGCGCTGGGCAACACCTACACCACGAGCGGCCCGTACGACTCGAGCCTGGTCGAGGTGCAGTACGTCGACGTCACGGACGCCGCGAACCCCACGCCGCTCGGCTCGACCCAGTTCGGCAACGGCTGGTCGTGGTCGCCGGCGGAGGACACCTTCAAGGCCTTCGTCATCAACAGCACCAACAACCTGGCGGTGGTCCCCTTCAGCGGCTGGGACGACAACAGCAACGCCTACTTCAACGGGGTCCAGCTCGTGAGCTTCTCGCCGACCGGCCTCGTGTCGAGCGGCACGGCGCGCACCAAGGGCTGGGTCGAGCGCGGGATCTTCGTGAAGAACCGGCTCATCTCCCTCAGCGACCAGAGCCTGGCCGTCGTCGACTACACCAACCCGGCGGCGCCGCAGGTCACCACCGAGATGACCCTGGCCCGCAACGTGATCAACGCGCAGCCGCAGGGCAGCACCATCGCCGAGCTCTCCAGCGACTGGTACGGCTACGACCTCACCAGCTCCGAGATGCGCGTCCTGCCCATCGCCAACGCGGCGGAGACGACCGACATCGGCGGCGCCGTCTCGGCCACCGTCCCCGGCGTCGACGCGCAGCTCTTCCAGAACGGCACGCTCGCCTACGTCGTGACCGACGTGCAGGTCCCGGTGCCCTGCAACGGCAACTACGGCCCGAGCGGCACCAACGGCGGCTGCACCACGGGCACCCAGCAGATCACCGTGGTCGACACCTCCAACGGCGGCGCCGTGCTGCGCGGCTCGGTGCAGCTGCCGCTGCTCCCCTACTGGTCCTACGGGGGCTGGGGCTGGGGCGGCTTCTGGTACTACGACTGGTACGACGGCGCCGAGGTGGTGCAGGTGGGCAATGACGCCCTCGCCTTCCGCCGCTGGCTGCCGCAGTACTCGGTCGACCCGAACACCGGCTACCCCATCTACTCGGACGACCTCGACGCGCTCTACGTCATCGACCTCTCCAACCCCGACGCGCCGACGCTCGCCTCGCTGACCATCACCGCCGACCCGACCGCCTGGTGGGGCGACATGCAGGCCATCGGCAACACGCTCTACACCGCGCACTACGAGTGGGTGAACCGCCCGGACCCCAACTCGCCGACCGGCACCATCTCGTGGACCAAGTACTACCTCGACCAGATCGACCTCAGCGACCGCGCGCACCCGCAGATCGGGCAGAAGATCAACGTGCCCGGCACCCTGGTGGGCGCGTCGAGCGAGGACCCGTCGGTGCTCTACTTCGCCGACTACAACTGGAACGGGCAGAACGAGAACGACGCCATCGCGGTGTGCCAGGTGAGCGGAGGCAAGTGCTACCTCCAGAGCTACACGCCACTCGACGGCTACGTGGGCTCCGTCATCGTCCAGAACGACAAGGCGTACATGACGGTGCAGGAGTACGACTGGATGTGGGAGGGCGGCCCGAACGGCGGCGTGCAGCAGCAGCCCTACGTCGAGCTGCACCAGCTCGACCTCACCAACCCGAGCGTGCCGGTGGACCGCATCTCGACCGACCCGCAGAACCAGTGGGGCTGGCTGCTCGCGGTGGAGGGTGACAGCGCGGTCGTGACCTCGGGCTGGGGCCCCGTCGCGGTCGACATCTTCCAGCTGAGCGACACGGCGGCGCCGGCCTACCAGCAGACCGTCCGCACGCTGGGCTGGGGCGCCAACGCCATCGCGCGCCAGGGGAACACGCTGTACCTGGCGAGCGGCTACTGGGGAGTGCAGCCCATCACCGTTCAGTAGTCGCGACTCTGCTCGTCACAGGTGCCCGTCCACCGCAGATTGCGGTGGGCGGGCATCGCTTTTCGAGGGTCGGCGCCCCCATGGGGGTGGCGACAACCCCCGATCGTCGATGGATGGCACCAAATACTCGCAAGAAAATCACGCTGTCAGGAGAGTGCGCGTGCTGGCGCGACCATTGCTCGTTGGGGGGGAGCATGATCGTCGAAGGCGTCTGTGCCGAGGGGCACGAGCTGCTCTGCGTCGTGACGAACGGGCGCCTCTCGGGTGTCCTCGTCCGGGGCTCGCTGCGCGGCGCCTGCCCGGTCTGCGGCGGCAAGCCGTACCTGACCGTCGAGTCGGGCACCCATCCGACGAGCACCAAGATCCCCAGCGAGCCTCCGCAGGCGCTCCCCTCCGAGGGCACGGGGAGCGACAAGAGCTAGCGCCGTCTCCGGGAGGTCGACCCCTGGATCGATGAGGGGATGAGCTAGTCGCGCGCGGGCAGGGGCAGCAGATCGGGCACGGGCGGCGCGGGAAGGGGGCCGTTCGGCAGGGGTCCGCTCGACGCCGTCACTCCGGTCCCTCCGGGCGCCGCGGTGCTTCCCGGCACGTAGACCACCACCGTCTCGCCGGGCTTCAGCGCGTCGCTGCGCCCGCGCCGGTTCACGCGCTCCATCGTCTTCACGGGCACGTCGAAGTGCTTGCCGATGGACTCGAGCGTGTCTCCCGCGTGCACCGTGACGGTCACCCGCTTGAAGCCCCGGTCGTGCTCCATGGCCGCGAAGAACTCGTCGGAGCCGACGGCCAGGACGCGCACGTCGCTCTCGGGCACCACCACGACGTGGGAGAGATCGGCGTCCTCCGCCACGAAGGCCTGGAGCGTCATCCCCTCCTGCAGGCGCGCGCCGGGATCGATGTCGTTCCAGCGGTCGAGATCGTCGAGCCCGACGTGGAGCGCGGCGGCAATCTCCCTCAGCGTGTCGCCGATCTGGACCCGGTAGAAGACCCGTCGCCGATCGGGGTAGACGAAGACGTCGGTCGGGACGATGACGCTCTGCTTGGGCCCCGTGGCGGGGGAGGTCGTCCCCGTGGCGAGGACCTCCACCCTGGGGACCAGGATCACGGCGCCGCCGCGGACGGCCTCGCCCGGCGCGATGGCGTTCATCTCCACCAGCTTCTGCGTGGTCGTCCTGTGCGCGGCCGCGATCTGCTCCAGCGTCTCGCCGAAGCGCACGACGTAGCGGTCGAGCGGCGCCTGGTCGCGGCGGGCGCTGGCCAGCGCCTGCGTGGCCGTCGCGCCCTTCCCCGCGGGCACCTTCACAGGGTAGGCGGTGTCGCCCTCCCCCACCGGCGGCGTCCGCGCGGCCCGGAGCTCTGGGTTGAGCTGCTCGATCTCCTTCGGCGTACAGCCCGCCGCCTGCGCCACGAGCGCGAGCGGCGTCCCCGCCGGGACCGCCACGTCGTCGGTGTCGACCGGCCCGTCCGGTTGCACCTCGGCGAAGCCGAACGCCCCGAGGTTGTGAGCCACCACGGCGACGGCCAGGATCTTCGGCACGTAGAGCGTCGTCTCCCAGGGGAGCGTCCCCTCGGTGCGCGACAGCGACCAGAAGTCGTTCGTGTTGTAGCGGCGCACGACCGACGAGAGCCCGCCGTACCCCATGTTGTAGGCGGCGAGCGCCAGGTCCCAGCTGCCGAAGCGGCGGTGCAGGTCGGCGAGGAAGTCGGCCGCCGCGTCGGTCTCCATGGGCGCGCTGAGGCGCTGGTCGAGCCAGCGGTCGATGGTGAGGCCGTAGATCTTCCCGGTCTCGGGCATGAACTGCCACAGCCCCGCCGCGCCGGCGGCGGACCGCGCGACGGGCTCGAAGCCACTCTCGATCATCGCGACCCAGACCAGGTCCTCCGGGAGTGACTTCCGCCGGAGGACGCGGCGCATCATGGCCTGGTAGCGGCCGGCGTGGCGGAACAGGCTGGCGAAGGTGGCCCGTCCGCGCGGGTCGTCGCGGAAGAACTCCAGGTAGCGCACGACGCGATCGTCCCAGCGAACCGGCAGATCGGGGAGCTCGAGGCGTGTGAGCCACGAGAGGTCCCGGGTCCCGTCGGGCGGGGGAGGCGCGCTCGGCTCGGCGGGGGGCAGCCCGGAGGCGTGGACGTGGGGTACGTCGTCGCCGGGCATGCGAAGGGGCAGATCGGACGGCCAGGGATTGCCGGGCGCGGGAGAAGCCGGCGGGAAGAGCTCGCGCTCGGCGTCCCGGAGCGCGCGGAGCTCGTTGCTCTCGGCTCCCTGCGAGGACTCCTCGGTCGTCGGCCCGCCAGCGATCGCGCGCCGTGCTCCGGCGTCGGCGCTGCGCGAGCCAGGCTTCGACGCGCCTCTGGGCTCGTGCCCCCGTCCGGCGTTGTGGGGCGGCCTGGGGTGAGGGTCCGCCGCGCGCGCCGTCGCCGACACCGTGATCAGGAGCGCGATACCGAGTGCGCTCGCGTGAGATGCCTTCCCCATCGGCAGGAACGCTCGCATGCGAGGCCCATGTGGTCAAATTCCCCTCACGTGCAGCGGGGGGACTCACCCCTGCGGGGTACCGTTCTGGGTCTGTGCCTGCGGCTTGTCTTCGGACTTCGGCATGTCCATACCCAGGGGGGGCAGGGTGTCCTCGTCGAAGCCCAGCGGCACGTGCCAGATCTCCACCGTGGGCGGGTACACGTCGCGGCCGCTCTCGACCTTTCGCTGTCCGTCGTGGAACGCGAGCACCCGCGACCGGTAGAGCTCCATCCCCTCGATCCCCTTCTGCTTGCGCTTCGGCTTGCTGACGGCGGGGTCCTCCACGACCTTGCGGGTGAAGGGGGTGGTCGACAGCACGCTCTTGCCGAACGAGACGTCCACCGGCTTGTCGGCTCCGAGGAGCTCCATCTTCACCTTGTTGCCGGCCACGCTCGCGTGGACGACGACGGGGAAGGAGAAGGGGTTGCGCAGCTTGAGATCGACGATGGGATAGACCACCGTGGCGTCGAGCCCGGCCGTGATGTACCCGCTGGGACGCGAGTGCGGGAGGCGCTGGACGATGTCGAGCCCCCCGAAGAAGGCGATGGCGTGGAGCGTCGACGCCACCTGGCACGTCCCGCCCCCCGTGCCCTCCACCATCTCGCCCTTGAGGATCTCGAAGGCGTGCTTGAAGCCGTTCTCCTCGGTGCGCGGGCCGACCACCTCGTTGAAGCTCACCGCCTGCCCGGGGTCGATGACCACGCCATCGAGGTGCGACGCGGCCACCTCGATGTTGCGGGCGCGCGGTCCCTGGTCACCCGTGCGCGAGAAGTAGGTCTCGAAGGACGCCAGCACGTGGGAGATGTCGATGCGCGCCAGCGAGGTGCGGGTGACCTGCGGCTCGACGGGCGCGAAGGGGAGCTGGAGCTCGACCAGACCGGGCTCGGCGGCGGCGCGCGCGACCAGCACGGTGGCGCCGTCGAGGTCGAGGGCGCGCCCGTCCTGCTCGGTGACGATCGCGTGCTTCTCCAGGTCGAGCCTGGCCGCCACTGGAGGCACGTCCAGGTCCTCCTTGGACGGGAGCAGGCGCTGGACCAGGGCGCGCGGATCGAGGCGCGGCTGCAGCGGCACGTCGAGCTCCCCGCGGCGCGCGCGATCCGCGAGGCGGGCGCGCGTGAGCAGGTCATCCACGCGGCCGAGGCGCAGGGCGCGGGCGGTGACGGCGTCCACGTCGACCGAGACGCCAAGCTCCCCCAGCGTACCCTCGAGGACGGGGCGGACGGCGTCACCGTCCGCGATCACCAGCCGGACGCGCCTGCTCAGGAGGGCCTGGGCGTGGGTCTCCACGACCGAACGCACGTCGCCCGTAACCGTTTCGCCATCGACGCGGAGGCCTGGAAGACCTCGAGCCGGGTCGCGGGCGACCTCGAGGGGCAGCCAGCGCTCGCTCCCAACCCATGCCCCCCCTCCGCCCGCCGCGGCGAGGACGGCGAGGATGCAGAGTCGTGGCAGAAGGGTGCGGCCCAGCATGGTCTCCATGCGTCTCCGAGCTGACAACGCCAGGACGAGTATCCGTCATCCGGCCGCAGTCCGCCAAATGCGACACGGCCCTTGCGAAAATGCGCCCGATCAGGTCCGCTTTTCCTGGGCGTCTTACCCTGGCCTCCCCGGTGATCCGCCGAAAATCATGAAGGCCTGTCCCCAGTGCCACATCCGCTACCCGACGGAGTCCGTCTATTGCTTCCTGGACGGCGCCGTTCTGGAGGCCATCCGTGATCCGCTGATCGGGACGACGCTCGCCGGTCGCTACCTGGTCGAGGACGTGATCGGCGAGGGCGGGATGGCGACGGTGTACCGCGCCCGCCACAAGCTCGTGGACCGTCCCTGCGCGGTGAAGATCATGAACCCCGCGCTGGCCAGCGACCCGACGACGCGGGAGCGGTTCCGGCGCGAGGCCAAGAGCGCCCAGACGCTGGCGCACCCCAACGTCATCGAGATCTTCGACCAGGGGGAGACCGCCGAGGGCACGACCTACATCGTGATGGAGCTGCTCGACGGCAAGACGCTGGCCGACCTGACCGACGCCGGTCCGGTGCCGCTGCCCCGCGCGCTCCCCATCATGATCCAGATCTCGCGGGGGATCGCCCGCGCGCACGACCTCGGGGTCGTCCACCGCGATCTGAAGCCCGAGAACATCTTCATCGTGCGCCGCCCCTTCGACGGGACGGACCTGGTGAAGATCCTCGACTTCGGCATCGCCAAGTCCCGCGGCGACTCCCGCCTCACCAATGCGGGAGAGCTCTTCGGTACACCCCAGTACCTGGCCCCGGAGCGCATCACGGGCGGCGAGGCGGGACCGAGCGTCGACCTCTACGCGCTGGGCGTCATCTTCTTCGAGATGACCACGGGCAGGCTGCCCTTCGAGGCCAGCGACCCGACCACGTTCCTCATCAAGCACATGAAGGAGCGGCCTCCGCCGCCGCGCTCCATCGACCCGCGGCTGCCGGAGAAGCTCGACACCCTCATCGTGCAGCTCCTCGAGAAGGACCCCAAGGCGCGCCCGGTCGACGCCCACCGCATCGAGCAGGAGCTGACCGCGCTCTCGCTCGCGCTGGGCATCCCCGTGCCTCCGGAGCCCGAGGACGATCCGCAGAGCTCCCGCCCGCCCGCGGCGACGCTACCTCCCGCCGGCGTGCAGCAGTGGGCAAAGCGCGTCGAGGTGTTCGAGCAGATGCTGGTGCGCGCGGACGGCGCGGCGCCCCGCCGCGATCTGGAGAAGACGCTGGGCGAGGTGAGGAAGCTGGTGCGCGAGCTGGCCTCTTTGCGCGAGTCGAGCGCATCCGAGCAGCGCAAGCTCGAGGACATCGACGCGCGAGGGCGCGACGGACGCACGCGCTTCGGCTTCGCCGTGGACGCGCTGGGCCTCGACGCGTCGAAGGCCCGCGGCGAGGTGCGGGCGGCGCGCGCGGAGCTGGAGGCCCTCACGCAGAGCACGCAGCAGGCGGCAGCGGCGTACAGGGCGGCCCAGCACGAGGCCATCAACTGGGAGGGACGCTCGGGAGGGATGGAGCCGTACGCCCAGCTCGCCCACGCCTACCGCGCCAGCGCCGAGGCAGTGGACGCGTGGCTCGCGGTGCGCACGCTGGAGCGCGCCGCGCAGGCCGTGGTCGAGGACAAGGAGCGGACGGTGACGGACCTCGACTACCAGATCGCCGAGCTCCGCGGCGCGCTGGCATCGCACGAGCAGGGGATCGACCGCGACCGCGACGCGACGCAGCGGCACCTGGTCGAGCTGAACGCGGGCGCCGAGCGCGCGGAGGAGCAGCTGGTGAAGCTCGCCACCCGCTTCTGCGAGCCGCTGCGCGCGCGACCGGAGCTCAGCCCGTTCTTCCAGCAGCTCGAGTCCGAGGCGGCTGCGTCCGGCTAGGGCAGTCTCCAGGAAAAGGATGGTGAACGTGACTCCTCGCGCATGGTGCCTGCTGTTCCCGCTCGCCGTCGCCGCCTGCGGCGGCTCTGCCTCGCCCTCCATACCGCCGCAGCTCGTCCTTCCGATCCTGCCGGACGTGCGCGTCCCGCACTGCCCGCGGGCAGGCGGAGAGACCTCCCCTCCCCCGCTGCAGGCCAGCGCTCCCCACGTGCGTCCGCCCGCGGCCCACCTCACGGTCGCGCCGGCGACCCAGGCCATCGTGGATGCCGCAGACCGCGATCCGGAGGACAGGAAGCTCGACGCGAGCCGTCACCCCGCGGAGCTTCTGACCTTCCTAGGCCTCAAAGGCGGCGAGCGGGTCGCCGAGCTGGCCGCGGGCGGCGGGTACACGACCGAGCTGCTCGCGCGCGCGGTAGGCCCCCGCGGCAAGGTGTGGGCCGAGAACAACGCCTTCATCATGAAGTTCGCCGGGAAGCCGTGGGGCGACCGCCTGAAGAAGCCGGTGATGAAGAACGTGGTGCGCGTCGACCGGGAGCTCGACGCGCCGCTCCCACCGGACGCGAAGAACCTCGACGCCGTCGTGGTGGTGCTCTTCTACCACGACACGGTGTGGATGGGCGCGGACCGGGACAAGATGAACAAGGCCGTGTTCGACGCGCTCAGGCGCGGCGGCGAGTACGTCGTCGTCGACCACAGCGCGCTCGAGGGCACGGGCACCGAGAGCGCCAAGACCAACCATCGCATCGACGAGCTCTTCGTTCTCCGCGAGATCGAGCGCGCCGGGTTCCATCATGTCGCGAACGGCGACTTCCTGCGTAACCAGGCCGACACACGGGACTGGAACGACTCGCCGCGCGAGGCCGGCGAGCGCCGCGGGACGAGCGATCGCTTCGTGCTGAAGTTCGTGAAGCCGTAGCAGCTCCTCCGGGCTAACATCCGCCCGTCCAAGATGGTCGGCGGCAAGCTCAACTTCGACACGACGCAGGTGCTGGTGATGGTCCTCGCCGGCGGCGAGGGCAAGCGGCTCTATCCGCTGACGCTCGACCGCGCCAAGCCGGCGGTGCCGTTCGGCGGGCGCTATCGCATCATCGACATCGTCCTCTCCAACTTCGTCAACTCCGGCCTGGCGCGCATCAAGGTGCTGACCCAGTACAAGAGCGCGTCGCTCGAGGAGCACATCGCCCGCAACTGGCGCCTCGCCCCCGTGCTCGACCAGTTCATCGAGGCCATCCCCGCCCAGCAGCGGACGGGCAAGACCTGGTACCGCGGCTCGGCGGACGCCGTCTGGCAGTGCCAGCACGTCATCCACGACGAGAAGCCGGAGCTGGTGTGCATCTTCGGCGGAGACCACGTCTACAAGATGGACGTGCGGCAGCTGCTCTCCTACCATCAGGACGCCGGCGCGGACGCCACCGTGGCGGCCATCCCCGTCCCGCGGCGCGACGCGCGCGATCTGGGCGTGCTGGAGATCGCGGCCGACGGCCGCATCGTGGCCTTTCACGAGAAGGTGGAGAACCCGCCGTGCATGCCCGGGCGCGAGGACGTCTGCCTGGCGTCGATGGGCAACTACGTGTTCAAGCCGGACGTGCTGCTCCACGAGCTCGACGAGGACGACGGCCTGGAGGACAGCCACCACGACTTCGGCCACGACATCCTCCCGCGCATGGTGCAGAAGGGCGCCGCGGTCTACGCCTACGACTTCGCCACCAACGCCGTGCCCGGCGAGGAGGGGCACAACACTGGCTACTGGCGCGACGTGGGGACGGTCGACGCGTACCACGAGGCGCAGATGGATCTCATCGAGATCCACCCGCAGTTCAACCTCTACAACTTCCGCTGGCCCATCCGCACGGGCGCCACGCACGACCCTCCCGCGAAGTTCGTGTTCCGCGACGAGGCGCAGGCGCGCGTCGGCATCGCCACCGACTCGATGGTCAGCCACGGCTGCATCATCTCTGGAGGGCGCATCCACCGGAGCGTGCTGGGCGTCGGCTGCCGCGTGAACTCCTTCAGCGAGGTCGAGGAGAGCGTGCTCTTCGAGCGCGTCCGGGTCGGGCGTCACGCGAAGATCCGCCGCGCCATCATCGACAAGGACGTGGAGATCCCATCCGGCACCGTCATCGGCTTCGATCGCGAGGCGGACCGGCAGCGCTTCTTCGTGACCGACGGGGGCATCGTGGTCATCCCCAAGCGCGCCAAGCTCGAACCGGGCTGAGAGGCGCATGGCCCGCACGGTCATCGTCGGCGACGTGCACGGCTGCACGGGCGAGCTGGAGGAGCTGCTCGAGCAGGTGCGCTTCGTGGCCGGGAAGGACCGCCTGGTCTTCGTGGGGGATCTGGTCGTGCGCGGCCCGGATCCGCACGGCACCCTGGCCGTCGCCCGGCGCCTGAAGGCGCTCTCGGTCCGCGGCAACCATGAGGAGAAGCTCCTCGGCTGGAGGCGGCGCCACAAGCCGCTGGGCCCCGATCACGAGCGCGTCGCCCACGTGCTCTCCGAAGGGGAGTGGCGAATGCTCGAGGAGATGCCCCTCTGGCTCGATCTTCCGGAGCACAAGCTCCGGATCGTCCACGCGGGCGTAGTGCCCGGTGTGCCCATCGAGCGTGTCCCGGCCGACGCTCTCCTGAAGATGCGCACGCTCGACGGGCGGGGCCGCTGGAGCGACGAGGCCGACGCCGGCGAGCTCTGGGGGGGCTCCTATCAGGGCCCCCCCCACATCGTCTTCGGTCACTACGCCCGGCCCGAGCCTCAGCTGCACCCCTGGGCGACGGGGCTGGACACGGCGTGTGTCTACGGAGGGAGGCTGACGGCCATGGTGCTGGACGAAGGCCAGCAGGTACCGCGCGGCGACGGGGTCCGTACCCTCCTGCGGAGCGTGCCCGCGCTTCGCAGGTACTACGGCGGAAAGGGCTCCCCGCTGTCGCGATGACGCGCGTGGTCCTGAGCGAGACCCAGCGCGACGAGATCGCCCGCGGCCGCTTCGTCCGCATCGGGCACGGGTTCGACAGCCTGCTCATCGGCCGGGTGGGAGGGGGCTGGCGCGCCTACACGAACGTCTGCCGTCACCGTGCGCTCCCGCTCGATCTCGGGGCCCGATCCCCGATGAGCGACGATGGACGCTACCTGCTCTGCAGCCAGCACGGCGCTCTTTACCGCCTGGAGGACGGCAAGTGCGTCATCGGTCCCTGCGCCGGCGAGTCGCTCGCTACGGTTGCGGTGAGCGAGGACGGCGAAGCGTTGCTCGTGGGTTCAATCTCCGAACAAAGTAAGTGAACTGAACGTTCAGAGTCCGTACTCGCGCCCCGGTTCTCCTTGTTTTTCAGGGAGTTTCACGGCGGCCTACCGGATGCATCGCATGGGTGCCCAACAGGAGGCAGCATCATGCGAATCACCACTTCACGCTGGGCCACGGGGTTTGGCGTTACAGCGTTGCTGCTCCTCGCTGCCTCCCAGGCGAATGCGCAGCAGGTCCTGTGCACGACGACACCGGCCGGCTGGAACGTGCCGGCAGGTGATCCGGTGTTCGTCTCCGGCCCAGGCCCCATCTACTCGGTGCTCTCGTCGGTGGGAGAGTACCGGTCCCACTCGATGCTCTCGCGCGGTCCGGATGGCTGGGTCACGCACGCGACCTCGATCACGCCGCCCACCAACGGCGACATGAGCCCGTACCTGACCCCGTTCTGCAGTAGCTGCGGCTCGGAGTGCTGGAACCCCATCCAGCCGAGCTTCCTCTACAACTCCATGCCCGGCCTCGCGACCATCAGCCAGGGCGCAGCCTACGCGTTCCTCTACAACGGCGGCTCGGCCAACCTCTCGACCGGCGTCGGGCCCGGCGAGAACTTCATCGCCTACCAGCGCGCCTACTCGGCCACCCCCACCGCGCAGCAGTCGGCCAACCAGGCCACGCTGGCCAACAACATGCTCGGCCCCGGAATGGCCTGGGCGGGCTGGTGGTCGGGCAGCAGCAGCGTCGGCAACCAGTCGAACTGGAGCACCGACTACACCTACATCTGGGGCACGAGCTACAACGGCAGCCAGATCCACTACGGCTGGTACCAGTACATGAATGTCCAGAGCGTCCCGCAGGGCGTCCCGGGCGTGGACACCGGCGTCGTCTGCTCCAGCTCCCTGGCGATGTGGCAGCACGACTCGCTCAGCAGCCAGCCGGGGTACACAGGCGACGTGTTGCCCCGCACCTACAACAACCTGTCCGGCGCGGCGAACGCGCTCTGGAATGGCGTGCAGAGCGAGTGTTCCTCGACCACGGGCTGGTTCGCGAGCGTCGGCTCGTTCTTCCTCAACCTGGCGTGGTCGGCGCTCTGCGTCGGCTCGTCGGAGGACGGCGAGGGGGTGTGCAGCTCGGCCGCGGACCAGATGGCCAACTGCTTCACCGCCAACCAGTGCGGCAACACCAGCAGTCCCGGCTCCTACGGCAACAACAAGAACTGGCAGTCGGTGGTCAGCTCGGGCGCGTCGGCCGTGGGCATCAGCCCGGACGACATCGGGTGCTGGGACAACCCCGCCAACGGCACGGGTGCTCCCTGCTCCGGCACCGGCTCGAGCATCTGGGGCTGGGACGTGAATCAGACCGTCCAGTGGAATAGCGGCGGCAATCAGTACGGCTGCTGGAACTGATACACTTGCGCCAAGTGGCGCGCGGCAATGGCATCCCGTAAACGACGTCCGCCGGCCGAGACGCGTCCGTCCTTCCTCGACCGGCGCACGCGGATCGTCGCCGTGGTGCTCATCGGCTTCGCGCTGGTGCTTGCGCTGTGGAGCCGGCACAAGGACGGGCGACCGCCCAAGGGTCCCGTCGCGAGCGAGGAGGAGCTCGAGAAGCCGCCCCCCACGCCGGCCCCTGGCGCGTTCGGCGCGATCGGCATGACCGCGGCGACCACCGAGCCGCCGCCGCCGACCGTCGCGCCCGATCCGCCCCCCGTCATCGACAACATCCTCCTCGAGAAGTCCGAGGTGTGCGCGGGCGAGGAGAACCTCGTCACCGTGAAGGCGCACACCACCAACGGGACGGATCCGGCCCTGCACTACGTGATCGACGGCCACATGGGCCAGGCCTACCCCGTGACGCTCTGGAAGAACGACCGCGGCGACGTCGTCGGCGAGCACACCATCACCGTCTTCGGCCGCAACAACGTCGCGACCACGGTGCCGCTCCCGCAGTACGAGGTGAAGGACTGTCGCCCCACCTACCTCGCCGCGGTCACCACCGCCGTGCGCTCCAACACCTGGGCTGACTTCGATTTCACTGCGAGGATCGTCGGGGTCCCGCCGCCGCCGACCGCGGCCGACCGGCAGCGCGGCGCGGCGCCTCCGGTGGTACCGAAGCCCTTCAAGGGCGTCTCCTACACCTGGTCCTTCGGCGACGGCGAGACAGTCACCACCCTCACCCCCGTCGTCGAGCACAACTACGAGGGCCGGGAGCAGAAGACCGAGTACTCCTACTTCGTCATCGGCGTCACCATCCGCGGGTCGAAGGGTGAGACCGTGACGGGGCGTACGACCCTGGCCCTGCAGAATCCCTCCTACGAGGCGCTGGCCCAGAAGGGCATCGTCGCGCTCCTCATCTCGCTCGATCCACGGTTCCCGGAGCTCGGCTCGGACGGCAAGGTGACCCAGCACGTGCGCATCTGGCACAACCAGCCGCAGGGCGTGACGATCGAGCACGCCGCGCTGACCAAGTACTTCAAGCAGGCCGCGGGGGAGACGAAGCCGGAAGAGGTCGACGTCAACTCCGTCCTCGGGACGACGGTCATTCCGGCGGGCAAGGAGGGCATCACGGTGACGGTCACCCTCGATCCCCAGTCCGAGGAAGAGGTGTTCACCAAGACGTGGGCCCTCACCGGCCGCTCGGCCGAGGGCTACCCGGTGCTCGGGAGCTTCTCGGTCATGCTGCCCCCCGCTCGACCCGCGCCCGACGCGGGCTCCAGGGTGTTCGACCCGCTACTCCAGCAGAAGATCATGGCGGCCAAGGAGATCCTGGGGAAGGACATCGTGGACGATGAGGACATCTGGAGGCTCGAGCGCGAGGGTGCGTTCGCCAAGCTGAAGGTGACCCCCGAGCAAGCCGCCGCTGCCGCGTCGGCGGCGATCGCCGATGCCATCCAGAAGGGCCCCCCTTCGCAGCAACCGCCAACCACAACCCACGGTGCTCCCGTCCCGAAGTCGACTGGAGAGCAAGCGGCGCAGCCCTCGCAGGGCGGGTCGGCGACCAACACGAAGTGACGGGATGATGTCGTCGCGGCTCGTCTCGGCGCTGGTCGCCTCGTGCATGGCGATGATGCTCGCGGCGGGTTGCCGGACCGCGTCCTCCGGTTGCAAGACAGGTCAGGCGTTCTGCTACTGCCCCACCGGCGCATCGTGCACGCAGGAGTGTGGTGGCGCACCGCAGTGCACACTGCACTGCGCGAACCAGAACCGGGCGTGCACGCTGGTCTCCGGGGGCGTGGAGTGCACGGCGGCCTGCCAGAACGCCGAGACGTGCAGCGCCTCGTGCGGCCCGTCCAGCACCGTCGCGTGCCAGCACGTGTCGGGACGCTGCGTCGCCACGATCGGCGACGGGAGCCGCGCCCACTGCGACAGCGCTGCCCTGTGCGACATCTCGTGTACGGCGGGCTGCGACGTCGACTGCCCGGGAGGCCACTGCCGCGTGCGCTGCGCCGACCCGACCAGTTGCCGGTTGAGCTGCGACTCGCTTGTGACCACCTGCCCGGATGGTACGACGCGGGTCTGCGGCCTTCCTTGCCCGTGAAAATACTTCGACGAGGTTGCACGCGAACGCTCGCCTGCTACATGTAAGCTCAGCAAGGGGTGCCGACATGGTGCGGAGAATCCAGAGGTCCACGTGGCTACGTTCGCTCCTCCTGACCATTGCGGTGGCGATGGCAACGGCCGGTTGCGACTGGGCAAACGTCCCCGGTCCCTGGTGAGCGCTCCCCCTCCACGCCGTCAGGCGTGAGGTCTGATATCTAGAGTGGATGGATTCCGGCCCGTCATCGACTGACGACCCGGACCGGACAGCCGCCGAGGCGCGCCTCGGGACGGTGCTGCGCGGCAAATACACCATCGATTCGGTACTCGGCGCCGGCGGGATGGCCGTGGTCTACGCCGTCACTCACCGCAATCGCAAGCGCTTCGCCGTGAAGATGCTCCACGCCGAGCTGTCGAGGCAGCCGAGCATGCGCGAACGGTTCCTTCGCGAAGGCTACGTCGCCAACACGGTGGGCCACCCTGGGGCGGTGGCCGTGCTGGACGACGACGTCGACGAGAATGGCGCCGCCTACCTGGTGATGGAGCTGCTGGAGGGCAAGAGCGTCGACCGTCTGTGGGAGGACTCGGGGCGCCGCATGCCGTCGCACCGGGTGGTCTCCATCGTCCACCAGCTGCTCGACGTGCTCTCGGCCGCCCACGGCAAGGGCATCGTTCATCGCGACATCAAGCCCGCCAACCTGTTCCTCACCAGCGACGGGCAGCTCAAGGTGCTGGATTTCGGCATCGCGCGGCTGCGCGAGGCGGACGTCCGGCAGACGACCAACACCGGCGCGCTCTTCGGAACACCGGCCTTCATGTCGCCGGAGCAGGCTGCCGGGCGGTTCAAGGAGGTGGACGAGCAGACCGATGTCTGGGCCGTCGGCGCCACGATGTTCACGATGCTGACGGGCCGCATCGTCCACGACGCCGAGAACGCACACGCCTTGCTGGTGGCCGCGGCGACGCGCGATCCCCCCGGCCTCGCGACGCTCGCCCCCGAAACGCCACCCGAGCTCTGCGCCGTCGTGGACCGCGCGCTCGCGCGCAACAAGGCGGACCGCTGGCGGACGGCGGCCGAGATGCGCGAGGCGCTCGACGCGGCCCACCGCAACGCCTTCGGGACCGAGATCACGCGCAGGCGCCCCACGTCCCTCGCACCTCCTGACGCCGCGCTGCTGCGCACGGTGGAGGCCGACAAACCCGACGGGAAGCACGTCTCTCCGCCAGGCGCGGAGGCCCCATCGCCCGACAGTCGCACCGGGATCTCTCCCCTCGCGGCGACCGCCGCGACCGCCCCCACCGAGATGTCCGCTTCGCTCCAGGTGCCGCACCCATCCATGCCGGACGCGACCTCCCCCGGATGGACTTCGAGCCCCGCCTCCCGTCTGGCCCTGCGGGTGGGCGTTCCGGCGTTCGGAGCGATCACGCTGCTGGGCGCCTACTTCCTCTTCCGGACGCCGGCCGTACCGCAGACCTCCGCGGCCGCCGATGTCCCTGCCTCCGCAAGCCCGCCGCCCAGCACCACCCCCCTCACGCCTCCTGCGGAAACGACTGGCGCCGTGGCCCCCGCCGATTCGCCACCCGCTCCCTCGCCGGTATCCACGACCCCCCAGACCGCCCCTGCTCCCAGGCCCTCTGCCCGGCCCACGCCCACCGCGACGGCCCGGGCTTCTGCCACACCCAAAGCCGCCGCAAGCACTGGCGACTGCTTCTATTTCGACGCGAAGTTGAACCGCATCGTCGCGAAGCCTGGTTGCCGCTGACGGGCGTAGACTGCCGAGGCAGGATGCGTTCACGTCTCTTCCGGTGTCTCGCTGCACCAGCTCTCGCTCTCCTCCTCGTCAGCGGCAGTGCACGGGCGCAGCAGGCGTCGGGCGCCGTCGACTGCGCAGGTGCGTTCAACGACGCGGGGACCCTGCGCGACGAGCACAAGCTGCGCGAGGCGCGCGCGCGATACCTCGTGTGTGCACAGCCGGTCTGCCCGTCCTTCATCCGGCTTTGCGTGGGCGCTGCACAGGAGGTCGCCGCGGCGATTCCGTCCGTGGTGTTCACGGCGAAGACGGCGAGCGGCGTCGCGCTGGTCGACGTCGCGGTCTCGATGGATGGCACGCCGTTGGCTTCGACCCTGAGCGGTACGTCGATCGAGGTCGACCCCGGCAAGCACGTCTTCGTCTTCACCGCGCCGGGCTACGAGCCCGTGACGCGCGAGCTCGTCGTCGTGGAAGGGAAGAAGGACCAGGTCGAGTCGGTGACCCTGTCCCCCGTCGCGCAGGTGGTCGTGCCGCCGCCTGCTCCTCCGGCACCGTCTCCCCCGCCAGCGTCGTCGACAGTGGCGCCAGCGGTGCGCGGGACAGAGACATCCTCTCCGCCCTGGCAGAAGCCCGCGGCCGTGGCGATCGGGGGCGGGGGGATCGTGGCCCTCGGCATCGGCTCGGCCTTCGGCGCGACCGCGGCGAGCACGTGGACACGCGCCAAGACGGAGTGCGTACCCGGGGCATGCGGCGCGGGGAGCCAGGCGCAGAAGGACCACGACGCTGCCCAGACCGACGCCACGGTGTCGACCGCGCTGTTCGTCGTCGGCGGTGTGGCGGCCGTCGGCGGTGTCCTCCTCTGGTTCCTCGCCCCGGGCCCCGCCACCGGATCTACGGCGCTGCGCGTGACGCCGCTCTTCGGACCCGCGCAGGCCGGAGTCGGCATGGGCGGGGTGTTCTGATGCGGCGACGCTTCGCGCTGGCGATGGCGCTGGCGGCGCTGTGTAGTACGGCGTGCGCGGCATGCGGCACGATTCTCGGGATCGAGCCCCTCGACGCAGGAGCGCTGGAGGATGGCGGCGCGGACGGATCGGACGCTACCCCCGGGCGTGATTCGACCACGGCGGCAGACTCGACGTCTCCCCTCGACTCCACCTCCGACCATACCGGAGATTCGGGGGGGGACGCCACGCTGGGGGACGGCGCTGGCGATGGCGGCGACGCGACGAACCAGGACGCGCCCGACACCTCGGCGGGCGACGCCTCCTCTGCGGACACGTCTTCTGCCGACACTTCGTCACCCGACACGTCGTCGAGCGGCGGGGGAGACGCGGGCGAGGAGCAGTTCGTCCCCGACACGGGGACGGTCGTCGTCGTTCCGAACGCTGGCGTGACCATCCAGTGGCCGACGGGCAACTCGCAGCAGGTGCACGTCATCGCGCCGGCCAAGGACGGGCGCCTCTGGTACTTTTACGTGTCCGACGATCAGTCGAGCATCCAGACGAGCGTCTCCTCGGATGGCGTGACCTGGGCGCCCTGGGACACCATCCAGCTCCCCAGCGTCACGAGCTTCGGTGGCGCCGGCAGCGGCAGCACGGGGTTCGGGAGCAACTTCGACGTCACGTGCGCGAACCTCGACGGCAACGACGTCGTCCACCTGGTCGCTTCCGTGAACACGACGACGGTGCTCCACTTGAGGATGACGCTCTCCGACCAGCACCTGCAGACCGCCAGCATGAACGTGAGCACGCTGGTGACCGGCGGCGGCGGCTGCGCGGTCGACGGTCCGGGCACCGCCGTCCTCGACGGGGGGCGCGTGGTGGACGTGACGGGCTGGTACATCCACAGCCAGCCGACGACCGAGTGCGACATGGATCTCTATCCGGCGACGCCGCTCGATGTGGGGGGGGCCACGTGGAATGGGTTCTTCGCGCAGCAGGGCTACTACGTGACCGTTCCAGGCGAGACGGGAGGGCACCAGCTCGTTCCGCTCGCCTCGGGCGAGGCCATCAGCGCCTACGCGAACGGCAACGCCGGGTACTTCGTCCGGGTCTCCTACGCCAAGACCTCGAACGGCGTGTGGCCGGACGCCGGCCCGCAGGACATCTTTCCCTATCCCGACTCGGGCGACCCGTCCTTCGGGGAGGGCTACAACGAGTGGGCGCTGTGCCGGCTGAGTGACAGTGACATCCATGCGCTCCGCCACATCCAGTACGGGTACGTCTTCCAGCACGCCGTGTCCGACGGGGGCGACGTGTGGGTCGCCGACGCCTCCGCTCCCGTCAGCATGTACAGCCCCTTCAACGACGGCCTCGTCCTCGTCAGCGACGCCGATCCCAGCCACGGGATGCTGGCGGCCATCATCGGCGACGACAACGTGACCATCTACTACTCGCTGTGGAGCGCGGGGACCGGGCTCTGGAGCGCGTGGCAGGTGCTGCCCACGGACCCCAGCCAGAAGAGCTGGATCGCCGGCTCGGGCTGCGGCAGCGCGTCGCCCATGCTCTTCTGGACCGAGCCCGGCGCCGCAGCCGATGGCGGCGTAGAGACCATCCTGGGCGCCAGCGTGCTGCCGCTGCTGCTCGCCAACTGAGTCCCGTGCCGGGGGCTCACGCCAGCGTCGTCAGCAGCTGGGTCAGGTTCTGCGCGAACCGGTTGGGGTCCTCGAGCGGGCTCCCCTCGGTGAGGAGCGCCTGTCCGTAGAGGACGTCGACGAGGGCGTCGATCCGGGGAGAGCCGGGCTCCCTCTCGAGCAGCTGCTCGAGGCGCTTCACCAGCGGGTGGTCCGCGTTGAGCTCGAGGGTCCGGGTGGCCGTGGGCACCTGGTGGCCCCGCTCGCGGAGCAGGCGCTCGACGAACGCGTGCGCGTCCCCTTCGCCGCGCACCAGGCAGCACGCCGAATCGGTCAGGCGCTCCGACAGCTTGACCTCTGCGACGCGCCCCTCGAGCGCCTTCTTCACGCGCTCGAGCAGCGGCGCGAGCGCCTTGCCCTGCTCCTCACGCAGCTTCCTGTGCTCGGCCGACTGGTCGAGCTTGAGGTCGGCGCGCATGGCAGACAGGAGCGGCTTCTTCTCGTACTCCCCCAGCGCGTCCGTGGCCCAGGCGTCGACCGGGTCGGTCATGACGAGCACCTCGTAGCCACGCTGACGCAGTGCCTCGAGGTGCGGGGACGTCGACGCCGCGCGCAGCGACTCGCCCAGCGCGTAGTAGATCGCGGGCTGATCCGGCTTCATCCGCGCGACGTACTCCGCGAGCGACGTCATCCCTTCCCCGTGCGAGCTGCGGTAGCGGGCGAGGCCCGCGATGCGCTCGCGGTACTCGAAGTCCGTGGCCATCCCCTCCTTGAGGATGGGCCCGAAGCTCTCCCAGACCCGGGCGTAGTCCTCGGGGCGGTCTCTGGCGATGGACTCCAGCAGCTCGAGCGTCTTCTTGGTCACCTGCTTCTTGATGGACCGCACCGCTGCCGAGTCCTGCAGGAGCTCGCGCGACACGTTGAGCGGCAGGTCGTCGGAGTCGACCACGCCGCGCACGAACCGAAGCCACGCGGGCAGGAGCTCCTCGCAGTCCTCCATGATGAAGACGCGGCGCACGAAGAGGCTCACTCCTCGGCGCTTTCGCCCGAGGTCGAGGTCCAGCGGGAGCTCGCGCGGGAGGAAGACCAGGCCGACGAACTCCTGCGTCCCCTCCACGCGGAAATGCGTCCACCCCAGCGGTTCGTCCGCGGCGTGCGTCAGGTGCTTGTAGAACTCCTTGTACTGCTCGTCGGTGATCTCGCTCTTCGGCCGCTGCCACAGGGCGCTGGCCTTGTTGACCCGCTCGCCACCCAGCAGGATGGGGTGGCTCACGTAGTCGGAGTACCGACGCACGAGGTCCTTCAGGCGCCAGTCGTCGAGGAACTCCTTCTGGTCGGCCTTCAGGAAGAGCACGATGGATGTCCCGCGCGTCGCGCGCGAGTCCGTGTCGAGGAAGAACTCGTCCTTGCCGTCGCTCCGCCACCGCCAGGCCTCGTCGTGTCCTGCCGCCCGCGACACCACCTCGACCCGGTCGGCCACGAGGTAGGCGCTGTAGAAGCCCACCCCGAACTGACCGATGAGGGACAGATCCTTCCCCTCGCCCCTGGCCTTGAGCTGCTCTAGGAACGCCTTCGACCCCGACCGTGCGATCGTCCCCAGGTCGCGCACGAGCTCGTCGTGGGTCATCCCCACGCCGGTGTCCTCGATGGTGAGCGTCCCCTTTTCCTTGTCGGGCACGATACGGATCTCGAGCGGCACGTCACCGGCGGCGAGCGCCGGCTCGGTCAGCGCGCGGAAGCGCAGCTTGTCGAGCGCATCGGACGCGTTGGAGAGCAGCTCGCGGAGGAAGATCTCCTTGTGGCTGTAGAGCGAGTGGATGACGAGGTGGAGGACCTGGGAGACCTCGGCCTGAAAGGTGTGCGATTCGGGCATAGCCCCTGAGCCATTAATCACCCAGGCCGGCCAGTCAACGCTCCCGGTCTCCGTCACGATCCGCGCCCCTCGCGCGACGAACGTGCATGCCCCGCGTGCTCCTTGCCGTCTGTCTTCTGGCCCTCGCCGCCTGCCGGAGCCGTGAGACCCCACCTCCGTCCATCGTCCCCGATCCGGCGCAGACCACCTCGCCTCTTCCGCCCCTGCTTGCGGAGCCTGCGGTGGCCCCGGCTCCACCCCCCACCACGGTTCAGGTAGACCCTCCCGCCCATGTCGACCGGCTGGAGGTCGAGAAGGACGTGCCCACCTCGGTCGTCCGCGGGCGGGCCGGCCAGGCGCCGCGCATCGTCTTCCTCCCGGGCGTCTGCTCCAACGCTTACGCCTACCTGCTCTCCTTTCCCGAAGCGGCGCGGGCCCATGGGGGTGTGGTGGCCATCGACGGCGACCGCCCCTGCGGCGCCGCCAGCAGCGGCTTCCGCTCGTTCTCGTGGGACCCCGTCCTCCAGGATCGGCGGCTCCAGGCCGCGCTGGCGGTGGCGGGTGTGAGCCCACCCCCCGATGGGCTCACGCTGGTCGGATACTCCGCCGGCGCCGGGATCGGGGAGCTGATGGTCCAGCGCTGGCCGCACCGGTACGCGCGGGTCGTGCTCATCGGCGCCCCCAGCGATCCATCCCCCGCGCGCCTGTCACAGGCCCGCGGTGTGGTCACCATGTCGTGCTCGCGCGACGTCCCCGGGCGCATGCGCGACGCGGCGCGACGCATCTCCGCCGCGGGTGTCCCTGCCACGTACCTCGAGATGCCGGGCTGCACCCACGGCAACATCGCCGATGGCGAGCACGTGTTCGAGATGGCCTTCGACTGGCTGACCGAAAACGCGAAGGAGATCCGGGAGGACGGCTGAGCCCTACTCGGCCGTGGCCGCAAACCAGGCCTCGGCGATGGCATCGAGCACCTCCTGGCTGCCCTCGCCCTCGGGAACGCCGTTGGCCACGCCGAAGGTGTAGACGATGCGCCCGACGGGAACACCCTTCACCAGCACGGTGAACGAGTCCTGCCCGAGCTCCTGGATTGCGTAGGTGGTGCCCGCAAAGGTGACCGACTTGTTCGGGACGTCTGCCACCGCCGGAGAGGTCGTCATGGGGCCCTCTCGTATCAGAAAACCCACCCGATGGCCCCATCGACGAGCGGGCGCACGCCGGTGACGGAGAAGCTCCTCCCGGCGGTCTGCGCCAGCGCCACCTCGTACGCAGCCCCGCCGCCGAGCCGCAGCGTGAGCCCGAAGCGCCAGGTCTGCTGCCAGCCGAGCGTCCCTCCGATGCCCACCACATCGGCCGATAGACCGTCGTCGGTCGCTCGCGCCAGCATGACGCGCGGGTGAACGTAGAGGCCGTGAAAGACGACGCGCCACGGGTAGAGAGGCACGCCGGCGGTCACGCCGTAGGCCGCCATGCTCCCGGTCGATATCCAGTCCGCCTCGACGCTGAAGGCGGCCGCCTCCCCCAGCACGAAGTCGCCCTCGGCCGCGAAGGTGCCCAGCACCAGGGCGCCCGGATTGAGCAGGAGGCCGAACGTCCGCGGGCCGCCGTCGTCGAAGGCGTCGACGTGGTCCGTCTCGCGGTCGGCGCGCCCCTCCGCGGCGATGGCGGGCTTCCGGCCCAGGACCACCGCCAGGCCGAGCAGCACACCGAGCCCTGCGCAGCGCCCCTCGCTCCTGCCCTTCATGGCCCCCCCATCGGACGGCCGCGCCAAGAGTTGCGTCTCCCGCTACCCTGCTGCACGAGCTCCCATGACCGAGACGCCCCGCTACCCCTACGTCGCCATCGACGTCGCCGAGCAAGAGGTCGACGAGGCCAGCACGCTCCTCTTCGAGCTCGGAGCGGCCGGCGTGGAGGAGCGCGACGCCACGACGCTCGCGCGCGGGGCCGCGGGCAAGGTGACGCTCGTGGGGAGCTTCGACCAGCACGCCGAAGCGACCGCCGCGGTGGCGGGGCTGCCGCAGGGATGGGCCCCGCGCATCGAGGAGGTGGTGGGCGACGCCTGGCGGGACGAGTGGAAGAAGCACTTCGAGCCGTTCCGGATCTGCGCCGGCGTCGTGGTGAGACCGCCCTGGCGCGAGCACGTCGCGGCGCCGGGCGAGCGGGTCGTCGTGCTGGAGCCGGGGCGGGCCTTCGGCACGGGGCTCCACGAGACGACGAGCCTGGTCGCGGAGGCGCTGGCCGCGGAGCCCCTCCAGGGCGTCACCGTGCTGGATGTGGGCTGCGGCAGCGGCGTGCTCGCGCTCGTCGCGCTCGCCCTCGGCGCGGCGCGGGTGCGGGCCGTCGACGTGGACCCCGACGCCGTCGCCGTCACGCGCGAGAACGCCACGCGCAACGGAGTGGGCGATCGCCTCGAGGCCGACGAGCTGCCCGTCGACGCCATCCTGGAGAGCTACCCCATCGTCCTGGCCAACATCGAGAGCCGGACGCTGGTCGAGCTGGCGGACGCGCTCGTCGCGCGGGTCGCGCCGGGCGGGCTGCTGGTGCTGAGCGGCATCCTCGGGCCCGAGGTCGCGCCCTCGCAGCTGGAGGACATCCGACGTGCCTTCGCGACCGTCCTGAAGGAAGAGCGCGTGTGCAGCAAGGGCGAGTGGATCGCCGTGAGCCTGCGCCGCGAGGCTCCCCCGCCGCCGTGACCCGGGCACCGATCCCCGATCTGGCTCCCGGAGAGCGCCGGCTCGAGGGAGGCCTGGCGCACTACCTGGTCCGTGTGCTGCGCCTGCGCGCCGGCGACGGGTTCGTCGGCTTCGATCCCGCGACGGCGAGCGAGGCCGACGGCGTGACGCTGGAGACGGGCCACGACACCATCACTGTCCGCTTCGGACGGCTGCGCCCGGGGGCGACGCGCGCAGCGCGCGAGCTGACGTGGCTCCAGGGACTGGCCAAGGGAGACAAGTGCGACGCGGTCGTTCGCGACGCGACCGAGCTCGGAGCGACGCGCGTGCTGGTGGCGGTCACGCGACGGAGCGTCGTCAAGCTCGACCCCGCCCGGGCGAGCGAGCGCCAGGCCCGCTGGGCCCGGGTCGCGAGCGAGGCCTCGCGGCAGTGCGGCCGCAGCGACGCTCCGCGCGTGGACGCGCCGTGTCGCTGGAGCGAGGCGCTGGCGCGCGTCGCCGGACCGGCGGAGGTCGCGGAGCCCGTGCGCTTCTGCCTCTGGGAGCAGGCGACGGATCCGCTCGCGCCGGCGCTCTTCGAGGCGCTCGCGCGCCACGCCCCCATGGCCTTCGCCTGCGGACCCGAGGGAGGCCTAGAAGCCAGCGAGGTCGACGAGGCGCGTTCTGCCGGCTGGCTGGTGGTGTCGCTCGGCCCCTTCGTTCTTCGCACCGAGACCGTCGCGGCGGCCGTGCTCGGAGCGGTTCGTGTCTGGAGCGGGCTGGAGTAGTCGCCGGCTGGCTCAGCCGAAACGCTTCGCGAGCATCGACTGCAGTTCCTGCATCGACGTCCCCAGCTGCTCGATGTCCTGAGGCAGATTGCGGAGCGGCTCGGTGGGGCTGGAGAAGTCGATGGCGAGGCCACGGACGAGATCACGCAGCATGTCGGGCGAGCCCGGGAAGCGCCCGGCGAGGTCGCGAAACTCGCCCTTCGCGATGCTCCAGTCGGGCCCCGTCGGAGCACGCAGACCGTTGGTCACCGTGGCGAGAAGTCCCACCGCGCGTACACACCACGCATAGCTGCCGCGCACGTGCTGCTCGAGAGGGCCCGTGCGTCCCAGGAGCGGGGCAAGGCGCGCGTCGGCCGCGTCACAGTAGAGCTCGTAGAGGGCGTCGCGCACAGCGTCGGTGTGCGCCCCCAGACGTCGCACCGTGTCCGCATGGGAATCGCCCTCGGGGACGGTCTCCAGCAGCTGTCCCAGCCAGAGGAGACCGGACGCGAGGCCCATGTGGGCGTCGAGCCACCACTCTAGCCCCGTGACCGAGGTCTCGCTCGGAAAGGGGGGCGGAGGCAACGTGGAGGGGGCGCCAGCCCCGACCCCTTTCTCGTCCACCCGGACAAGTCGTGTCTGTGAGGCGGTACGTGGTGGAGGTGGCGGTGGACGCCTGGATTCCTCGCGCTGTGCCTTCCCCTTGCGACTCGCCATGCTTCCTTTCTTCCTTGTCTGCCAGTGCGTTCCTCGAGGACTTAGCAAGCGACATACCCCGCAGGACGTTCCCCCCTGTGACGAGCCCTCACCCTCGGTGATTCAACTGCAGGCGTACGGGGGCTCCCTTCCCGTATGATCGGGGCGGAAACCGTGCTCGAACGCATCGCACTGCATCAAACGCGCCTGCACACACCCGGTCTGGGGCTGGACTCGAAGGGTGTGGCGCTCGGCGGCAAGGGGCTGGTGCTCGTCCCGTCGATCGACCGGCTGGTGGCCCTGCTCGCGGTCTACACGCGCGAGCGATCCCTCGAGGACCTGATGTCGAGCCTCGCCATGCACGTGGTGAAGTCCAAGCTCGGCACACGCGAGATCACCATCGAGTTCGCTGCCGAGTCCAGCGACCGCATGGACCGCCTGGCAGAAACTGCCCGGCTCGTGGGTGGGTTCACCTTCACGGGCACCGCGCGCCACTTCGTGCAGTACCGCGACGCGGCTGCCCCGTTCGGCTACGACGCGACCGAGCTGCTCTCGACCGACGCTGCGCTGGCGCTATACCACGAGCGCTTCTCGCAGACCTACGACGTCGAGCGTGCCATCGAGCTGCGCCCGCTCATCCTGCGCCTGATGCCGCGGGTGGACCCGCAGACGAAGCTGGAACCGGGACTGCGCATCCTGGTGGCCGAGCAGGGGCTCGGACCGGCGCTCGTCCACTACTTCGTCCGCTCCCGGGTGGAGGGCGAGGTCGGTGTCGCCGAGTGGCCCCCGGACAGCGCGTTCGACGAGACGCCGGTACGTCGCTGGATCTTCCGTATCCCCGACCTGCCGACGCGCATGCGTCCGCTGATGCACGACACTCCCGGCATCACCTGCTTCGTCCCGGCAGGCCCGGGTGTGGCAGTCCAGGCCGGGCACCGCCACCCGGTGGAGCTCCGCGCCTGCCCCGTGTTCGATCCCGCCGGGCTCGTGCTCGTGCGTGGCGGAGGGGAGGAGCCCTGGGCCCTCCCGCGCCTGCCCCCCATGGGTGCGCTCAGCGCCTTCGCGCGCGTCGATCTACGCACCGAGGGACCCGACCTGTCGGCGTCGAGCGCGGCGTCCCAGCCCCAGATCGTCCGCGTGCCGCTGCGGATGGCGCCGTCGACGGCGCCGTGGAAGAAGGTGACCGCCACGTGGATCGAGCCGGCGCAGATCCCCCTGCTCCGGCGGCTGGCCTATGCGCTGCCCCACCAGACCATCGCGCAGGCGCGCATGGCCATGACCAGCCGCGGCGCCTTCGTGCGCTCCACCGAAGGCATCGAGGCCATTCCGCTGGGGACGTTCTTCGTGGAGGTGCACCCCAACCTCTACGTCCCGGCCGGACACGAGGTCACCCCTGCGGTGGCGCCCGACGTGCTGGCGCGCGCGCTCGGAGCGCCTGCCGGTCAGGTGCTCTTCCTCGGGACGGACGCGCGGGCGATGGCCGTCGAGGAGGCTGCCTTCGCGCCGATGGAGACCGCGCTGCTCGAGGCGCCGCCGTGGGAGCCGGTCGTCGCCGAGGTCATCGATCGCACGCTGGAGGAGGCCACGCTCGACCTCAGGGTGACCTCGATCGGCATGCTGCCACTCCGCGGGGTGGAAGCGCCGCCGAAGGCGGAGACCTGACGCTCGATGGTGAACCACCCGGGCGCGATCGCACAGGAGCTGTTCCGGAGCCTCATGGCGCCGCTGGTCCTCGGCGGGGCCGTCCGCCCGGGTCACGCCATCGGCGCGCGCGCGGCGCTGAGCCTGGGCGAGATGGAATGGGTCTGCCCGGACGCCGACCTCGAGACGAGGGTACAGGCCGCGCGGGTCCGGCGGGCGCGCAGGCTCGTGCCCATCGACGCGCTGGCCGCCGCGACCCCCGCCGAGTGGACGCTGGCGGCGGCGCTCCACGACCTGCTCCAGGCAGCGAACCCCGGCTTCGACGGCGCGCTCCGGCGCTCGGCGGCCGTTCGCATTCTGGAGCTCGCGCGCGAGACCATCGAGCGCGTCCCGGGGCCAGTTCACGCGCGCGACGTGCTCTCGCGCCACACGTGGTTCGGCCGTCTGCTCGACATCGCCCGGACGGACACGACCGTATCCTGGTGGGTGGGCTCGCAGAAGTTCCTCGGCGTGGACCCGCCGCATCGCCTGGAGATCTGGCCGGAGCTGCGCCGCGTGAACGTGGTGACGACGCCGCGTGCGCTCCTGGAGCTGGCGCCGCTCGCGGTCGAGCGCTCGAGGCTGACCGACGCGGTGGCCCGCCTGCTCACGCGCACGCCCCTGACCGAGCTCGCGACGTGCACGCGCCAGGAGCCCGCCTTCACGTGGAGCGAGACGGCGCTGGCGCTGGTGGCGACGCGCGCCGGCCGGACGCTGGCGCTGAGGGCGCTCGCGGCCCTGCCGCCTGGGGAGGTGGACGCCGCGCTGGGTCGAGCGACGCGCGAGCTGCTGGCCACGCGACGCGCGGCGGGGTCCCCCGCCGTCACGCTGCTGGCCGAGCGGGCGCTGGCGCAGGCGGAGGGGCACGCCCCGCGCCCGCAGGGTGTCGCCGCGCGCGCCGAGGAAGCGTTCGCGCGAGGGCTGGGAGCGGCGGCGGCCGTCCTCATGCTCGAGCGGTCCGGCGCCGCGTGGACCGAGGACGAACGCCGGCGCCTGCTGGCGGTGCTCGACCCCGCCGCGCGGTCGGCGGCGGCGCAGGAGGCTACGGCGATGCTGGGGGGCGCAGCTTGACGAGCGACCGGGTGACGCGGCGCCTGGTGGCCGCCCTGCTCGTGCTGGCCATGAGCACGCCGGGGGCAGCGCGGGCCCAGGAGACGAGCCGCTGCGAGGCGCGGGTGCGCGGCCTCTCCGGGACCCTCGACGTGGACGCGCGACGCACGCGGGTCTGGTACTGGGCGTGGATGGCGGCAGGGACGGCGCTGCTCGGCGGACAGGCGGCCATCGCGGCGCTGACCAAGGGAAACACGCAGAAGGAGTTCGTCGCTGGCGCGGCAACGAGCGTCTTCATCCCTGCGGTACTGTTGCTCCACCCCCCGCTCGTGCTGTCCGACGCGCCGCTGCTCGACGCGAGGCTCGCCGCGACCGACGTCGACGGCAGGCTGGGCGACCCCTGCGTGGTCTCCTCCCGCGCGGCGGAGCTCCTGCGCCGCGACGCCGCCGACGAGGCCTTCAGCACGGGGTGGTTCGCGCACACCTTCGTCATCGCCGGCAACATCGCGGTGGGGCTCTTCCTGGGCGTGGCGTTCCACGACTGGGCGGGAGGGGTCAAGCAGGCCGTCGGCGGCTCGGCGGTCGGCGAGCTCCAGATCCTCACCCTCCCCACGGGCGCGCTGCACGCCCAGGGCCTGGGCCTGGCCGGATCATTCTAGGATGACAGCGACGATGCCCGGACGACGCCCGCTCAGCGCCCTCGATCGCACCTTCCTCGCCGGCGAGACGCGGGAGGCGATGATGCACGTGGGCGTGCTCGCCCCGTTCTCGCCGCCGGACAACCCGCCCCGCGATTTCCTGCGCTCGCTCGTCGACGAGCTGAAGCGCAAGCCCAAGGCCTACCCGCCGTGGACCCTGAAGCTGCGACACCCGGAGCTGCTGGCCAGCCCGCTGCAGGCGTGGATCGAGGACGACGACATCGACATCGACTACCACGTGCGCCGCTCCGCGCTGCCCTCGCCGGGCGACGAGCGCGAGCTCGGCATCCTGGTCTCGCGCCTGCACAGCCACAAGATCGACTTCCACCGCCCCCCGTGGGAGGTGCACTTCATCGAGGGCCTGGAGGGCGGGCGCTTTGCCATCTACTTCAAGGTGCACCACGCGCTGGTGGACGGCTTCACCGGCATGCGCCTGCTGACGCGCAGCCTGTCCCACGACCCCGACGAGCTCGACACTCCGCTCTTCTTCACGAGGCCGCCGCACGAGCGGGCGAGGCACGCCGACCCGCCGGCGGCGACGCTCGACCACCTGCTGCAGCTCGTGCGGGAACAGACCAGCACGACGCGCGAGGTCGTGCGGGCGGCGATGACGCTGCTGCGCGGCGCGCGCTCGAAGGAGCCCGCCCTCGTCGCGCCCCTGCAGGCCCCGACATCGGTCCTGAACCAGAGGGTCAGCCGCAACCGGCGCTTCGCCACGCAGCGCTTCGACATCCACCGGCTGCGCGAGGTCACCCACGCCTATGGCGGCACCCTCAACGATGCGGTGCTCGCCGTCACGGCGGGGGCGCTGCGGCGCTTTCTCCTCGAGCTGGGCTCGCTCCCCGACGAGCCGATGACGGCGATGGTCCCGGTCAACGTCCGCGCGAAGGGGGACGCGGGCGGCGGGAACGAGGTGGGCGCCATCCTGGCCTCCCTGGGCACCGACGTCGAAGACCCGCGGGATCGCCTCCGCAGTATCATCGCCTCGACCCGGCGGGCGAAGGAGCAGCTCCACGGGATGAGCAAGAACGCGATGATGCAGTACGGCGCGCTGCTGCTCACGCCCATGCTGCTCTCGCTCGTCCCCGGCGCGGTCGGCCGTGTGCGGCCGGCGTTCAACGTCGTCATCTCCAACGTGCCCGGCCCGGACAGGCCCATCTACTTCCGCGGGTGGCGCGCGGAGGCCATCTACCCCCTGTCCATCCCGTTCCACGGGTACGGGCTGAACATCACCGTGGGCAGCTACGCGGGCGAGCTCGACTTCGGCTTCACGGGCTGCCGTGACACCGTGCCGCACCTGCAGCGCCTCGCCGTCTACGCGGGCGAGGCGGCTGACGAGCTCGGGATGTGAGCGTCCGAAAGCGGCGGGCTCAGCCCCCGCAGTCGGCCTTCTTCACGGAGAACGCGGCCGGGCTGGGCGCCGGTTCGACCGTCTCCATCTTCTGCATGGCCATGACGCCACCGATCGGCTCGCTCACCATGTCCGAGACCACCGACTTGGTGATGCTGTACGACCCGGTGATCTTGACCTTCGCCCCGATGGACGGGAGCGGATTGGGCTCGGCCACGTTGAGGATGTCGTCGGTCACGGGCTTGGTCGGTTGCTCGCCCGGCTTCAGCTTGCCGTAAGCCTTCATCGCGTCGCAGATGACGGCGAAGTTGCGCGCCCAGCCCACGACGCGGACCTTCGAGCCCTTGGTGTTCCCCTTCTCGTCGGCGATCCAGAAGCTCGGCACCTCCGGGGTGCACTTGTCGGGATCGGCCTTGCCGGTCTTGTGGATGGCGCACTCCGGCGCGCGGCCGACGTTCGAGTCGACGATGTAGCCGGTGATGGTGATGGGGTTCGCCGTGACGTCCTTGGAGTGAAACTCGCTGCGGAGCTGGTGGATCGCGCCGTACACCGTGTACGCGTCGCCGGACTTGATGGGCGAGGTGGACAGCGACGGCGGGGCCGGGAGGTTCGCCTTCTTGCCCGACCACGCCGGCGTGGGCTTGTACGGGTTGTCGTCCCCCCCACAACCGGCGGCGGCCGCGAGGAGGGCGGCGATCCCGAGCGTGCGCAGCGCTTGCCTGGCCAACGTGTGCATTCGACCCTCGTCTCCCTCGGCTGCTACCGGCGCCTGACCGGCGTCTGAGCCATGATTTCCGCGGCCTTGGACGAGTAACACGCACGAAAGCGACGAGACAAGGCCGCTTTTCGCGGCTCACGCCGAGAGCGGATCTTTTCGCCGCCGGGGGGGCTCCAGGTCGAGGCCGAGACCGGCGACGTCGCCGGCGCGCACGACGTCGCCCGTGCACCGCGCCACGAGCTGCTGGACGATGGCCGCGAGCTCGGCGTCCTCTCCGGGGAAGGCGTGCTCGACCAGACGCGCGAAGGCCGCGTGATCGATCCCCACGGGACGCCCCAGCACCCGCAGCCCCTCACGGGCGAGGCGATCGGTGAGGATGGCGCGGAGATCTTCCGGGCGATCGCGCAGGCGCGGGAGCTCCACGGGGGCCGAGCGAGCGTCCGCGAGGCGAAGTGCGAGGGCGGGATCGAGGCGCCCCTGCGCGACGAGGTCGTCCGGCGTCGCCGCCGCCGTCAGCGCGAGCTGCAGGTCGAGGGGCTGGGGCCGCTCCCACGGAGGCCTCTTCTCTGCCAGCGAGCGGGCCACGAGCTGCTGGATCTCGGGAGGAAGCGCGGCGCCGTCGAGCAGGACCAGCATCCCGCCGTCAGCCAGCGCGAGCGGCGAGACCCTCGGGTCGGTCCACCGCGCCACGTCGTGCTCGCGCGCGCTGGTCGCGTCGACGAGGACCAGCGGGGCGTCGCGGCGGAGCCCCTCCAGGTGGGCGCGCGCCAGGAACGGGACCGGATCGACGCCGCTCGGCGCGAGCACCGCGATGGGCGCGGCGACCGCCGTGCGCCGCTCGAGCGCCTCGAGCGCGACGCGCGACGCGGCCGAGTACACCCCGACCGTCGCGGGGCGGGCGAGGCGCGCCGCCGCCAGCGCGTGACGGCCGACGTCGAGGTCCCGCTGGTGGCGCAGCTGCTCGACCTTCTCGTCGGCAGCCTCGGCGCGCAGGACGGCCTCGTGCGTGCGCGCCAGCAGCCGCGCCTGCGTCCCGCGGGCCCGGCAGGCGGCGGCGAGCCGGTCGGCGGCATCCTTGAGCGCGCGCACCTCCTCGAGCGTGACCGGCTCGGAGCGCGCCACGCGCGGCAGCACCAGGAGCCCTTCCGTCTCGCCCTCGCAGGAGACCACCGTCGCCAGGAGCGCGCCGCGGTCGTTCATCCACTTCGCCAGGGGGCGGAGCTCCGGGCGCCGCACCTCGAGCGCGTCGAGGACGTCGACCCGCAGCGTGGCTTCGGGCTCGCCCGCGGCCACGAGCAGGAGCGGCTCGGGCATGTCGGCGTCGCGCTCGCGGGCGTACCCGGCGGCGTCGACGGTGGTCACGCGGGTGGGCGAGAACGTCCACAGCTCCGGCGAGGCTGCCGACGCCCCTCCCGGCGCACGCAGCGCGAGCAGCGTGCTGCGGATGGCGTCGTCGGGATCACCCCGCGCGGCCTCGATGCAGGCCTGCGCGCACGCGTCGAGCCAGAGCCCCGCCGCGGGGCGGAGGGGCGACTCGAGCAGGGGGGACGCGGCGCCGATGGCCAGGACCACGATGGCGGTGACCAGGGCCACGCCCCACGAGCGGCCGTCGGCGGCGGTGGCCCCCAGCAGCGACACCCCGCCCCCGACGATCGCCAGGACCACGATCCGCCGCGTGGCGCGCGCGACGCGGACCGGATCTCTGTGGAGAGCGGCGGCGCCCAGCACGACGCTGACCGCCGCGACGACCACGCGGGCCAGGGCCTCACCGTGGGTGCGCCCGAGCAGCGCGGCCACGAGGGCCGCCGCGCACGAAGTACCGAGCAACCCGCGCATGGCGAGCGCCCGCTCGACGACCCCGAGCTCGAGCCAGCGCCGGCGCAGCGTCCATTCGTTCAGCGCGACGAGGACGACCAGGCTCCCGATGCCGGCCGCCAGCCCCCACGCGCGGGGAGACTCCGTCAGCCACGCAGTGGCGTCGCGCTCGGGCAGCAGCCGCGACGCCAGCGCCAGCGCCCACGGGAGGAGAAGCGCCGCGACCCAGGGGCGCCATTGGACGGGGCGGACCCGCACCACGCCGCCTCCTCCGGGGATGCGCGTGACCGCCAGGCAGGTCGCCACCGCGCAGGCCATGGCGCCGAGGTCGGCGCAGGCATCGAGCCCCCGCGCGTCCGCATGGGCCCCGAGCGACGCGACCACGATGGCCAGGCCCCAGCCGAGCACCCGCGCGATGGGTCTCGACCGTCCTGACGCCACCGCTCCGATCGCCAGCCCGACCAGCCCCAGCATCCACGCGCGTGGCTCGGCCGCACCGTCCACCCAGACGGACAGGGCGCCCACATAGCCCACCGTGGCGAGCGGCAGGATGCGTCGTCGCCAGGGGACGGCGGGGCTCGCGCCCGCGGGCGCAATGGTGGAGGGGGGCGTCTCGGCCATACAGCGTGCGTTGCGTGCCAGGGTGGATGCCCGGGCGACCTCTCGGGAGAACGTCGTCGGCGGGCGTCCCTCGGCGAGTTATCGCACGTCTCCTGGCGCCTTGCCGGCCGGTGTGGTCTCTTCACCGCGCATGGCGGCGTCGCGCCCGCGGAACGGCTCGGGGAGCCTCGCGCTCGGCGCGTGGCTCGCCGCGCGGGGCCGGCTCGCCGGCGCCGGGATCGCGCTGTGCGTGGCAGGCGCGCTGGGGTCCATCATCGTCGCCGTGGCGTCCGGGGGCGGCGACGTCGCGAGGCTGCCGCTCGCCGAGTCGAGCGTCATCACGTGGAGCGGGGGGGTGCTGCTGGCCTTCGCCTCGGCGGTGCACGCGGTCCGCCGGGATCGCGACCAGGGTGTGCTCGCCCTGCTGCGTGCGCGCGGCGCGAGTGTCAGCCAGTACGTCCGGGGGCGCGTGGGCGGTCTGGTGCTCGTGCTCGCGGCCGCCTTGGGCGGGGCGACCCTAGTCGGCGGGCTGGCCGCCACCGCGGTCGCGCACCCGGTGCTCGGTACGGTCCGGGCGAGCCTGGCGGCGGTCGCGTACGCGGTCGCCTTCGCGGCGACGGTCGGGCCCGTGGCGATGGCGACGCTCGGCGCGCGCAACCGCGCGGGCGGGCTGTTCGCCCTGCTATCGGTCCTCGTCGTCCCCGAGCTGCTCTCGCCGTGGACGGCGGGCGTGCTCCCGCGTGGCTGGCACGAGCTCACGTCGATCCCGGCCGCCCTCGCCGCCGTGCGGGCGGGCGTGGCGGCCCCCTCGGCGATGGGGCTGCCGATGGCTCGAGCGCTCGCGGGCCTCGTGGCGGTGATCGCGCTGTCGCTCGTCGTCGTCGCCGCGCGCGTCCGCCACGCGGACGCCGGGAGGAGCACGTGATCACGCTGGAGGGGGTCGCCGCGCGCCGTCCGCCGCTGACGCTGGCGCGGCTCACGCTGTCGTGGGGGCCGGGCGTGCATGCGCTGGTGGGCGCGGCGACCGACGGGGGTCCGCTGCTGCTCGAGCTGATCGCGGGCCGCGCGCGGCTGCGCGCGGGCAAGCTGCGCGTCCTCGACGCGGGCCCCTCCGACCCTCGCGTCCGGAGGCAGCTCGCGTGGGTCACGCTGCAGCCGCCGCTCCCGGAGGCCCTCCGCGTGGCCGAGGTCCTGTCGATGGCGTCCACGCTCCGCGGCGAGCCGCCCGGGGATCCAGCCCTGCGCCTGACCGCGCTCGGCGTCGAGTCGCTGGCGGACCGGCGCGTGAGCACGCTCGCGCCGGAGGAGGCGCGCGCCGTCGCCCTCGCCGAGGCGCTGACCTCCCGGGCCGTGCGCGTGCTGCTGCTCGAGGAGCCGCTGGCGGGGGTGGACCCGCGCGCGGCGGCGCGGGTGCCCGAGCTGCTGCACGCCCGCGGACGCGAGGGATGCGCCGTGCTCGTGGCCACCGCCTCGCTGCGGGACGCCGGGGACGTCGCGGACGACCACCTGCTGCTCCGCGCGGGCGCGATCGTGGGCCGGGCCTCGTCGCTGGACGAGCTGACGGGGTTCTCGCCGGAAGGAGCGCGCGTGCGGATCCTCGCGAGCGACCCGCGCGCGCTGCTGGCGGCGCTGGCGCGCGAGGTCGAGGTGGAGGCCATCGCGCAGCGCGACGCGTCGGTGGTCGCGCGCGGGCCCGACGTCGCCGCGCTCGCGGCGGCGGTGGGGCGCGCGGTGGTGGCCTCCGGCGTCGACGTCACCGAGATGCGCATCGAGCCGCCCTCGCTGGACGAGGCGCGGGCCGCCGCCGCGGGCATCGCCAGCGCGACCTACGACGCGGCCTACGCCCGCACGCGCGCGGCGCTCGGGACCGCGGCCAGGGACCCGTCATGATCGCCGCCCTCGCCCGCCCTCCCCTCGCGCGCCTGCTCCGGACGCCCCGCTCGCTGGCGACCGTGGGGGCCTGGTGCGTGCTGTCGCTGGGCTTCGCGCTCTCGGCACACGTGCGCGGAGTCGCGCACGGGGCCGACCACGTGCTGGTCGACGCGTACGCCGCGCTGTTGCTGCCGCTCCTCGTCTACACCCTGGTCGGCGCCGTGGTGGGGACGGGCTCCCTCTCCGCGTCGACCGCGCCGCTGGTCCTCTTCGGCGCCGCGCCTGCGCGGGCCGCCGCGGTGACCGTCGGGGTCGCCGTCCTCACGAGCCTCGCGATGGGCGGGGCGCTCGCCGCCCTGCTCGCCGTGGTGGCGCACGGGGCGAGCGATCCCCCCGCCCCGGGGGACGCGCTGGCGAGCGCCTACGCGGGCGCCCTGGGCGGGGCCGCGTACGCGGCCTTCTTCGCGCTCGGCACCGGCTTCGGCAGGCGCGGCGGGCTGCGGGTGGCGCTGCTGCTCGTCGACTGGGTGCTCGGCCGGGGGCGCGGCGCGCTGGCCATCCTCGTGCCGCGGGCCCACGTGCGGAACCTCCTCGGGGGCGAAGCGCCGCTCGACCTCTCGCCGCGAGCCAGCGCCCTCGCGCTGGTCGTCATCGCCGTCGCGTTCGCGTTACTGGCCGTCCGCAGGGGCAGCAGAGCATAGCTGCTCGAGCCGCTGGCGCGTCTCGCGGGGCAGATCGAGCGGACGCCCCTCCAGCACGAAGTCCCCTTCCGCCTGCCGCTTCGAGCCGTGCACCTTCACCCGGAGCGTGGCTGGCGGCTCGCCCATCAGGGCGCCCTCGATGCGCGAGCCGGGCGGCGACGGCACGGTGGAGCGCAGGACGATGGCCTGCGCGTCGATGGACACGACGCGCGCCTCTCCCCCCCGGAGCCAGCGCACGTGGGTCATCGTCCCCTCGCCGCCTGTTGCGCCATCTGGCGGGTCTCGCGCTCGGCGTCCTTCTTGGCGATGTCGGCGCGCTTGTCGAAGGTCTTCTTGCCGCGACCGACGCCGATCTCGACCTTGACCCGCCCGTCCTTGAAGTAGAGCCGGAGCGGGACGGCGGTCGCGCCCTCGCGGGCGAGCGCCTGGTGGATCTCCTCGATCTCGCGGGCGTGGAGCAGGAGCTTGCGCGACCGCCTCACCTCGTGCGGGAAGGCGCTCGCCTGCTCGAAGGGCGCGACGAACAGCTGCTTGAGCCAGGCCTGGTTCTTCTCGATGGCGACGTAGGCGTCGGTCACGTCGACCTTGCCGGCGCGCATCGACTTCACCTCGCTGCCCACCAGGGAGATCCCGGCCTCGTACCGGTCCTTGATGTCGTAGTCGAACGTCGCGCGACGGTTCTTGACGATGAGCTTCTCGGCCTCGACCTTGGCCACGCGTCAGCCTCCGTCGGCCCGGGGGAGCTCTTCCCCGTCGTAGGGCAGGTGAAAGGGGGGCTCCTCGTGCTCCAGGCCGAGCTTCTTCTCCAGCGCGGACACCCGCTCGCGCAGCATCTCGTTCTGCGCGGCCAGCGCGCGCAGCATGTCCGTCACCGGATCGGGCAGCGCCGCGTGGTCGAGCGCCGCGTCGAACCGGGCGTGCGCCGGCACGATGACCCGCGCCGGGACGCCCACCACGGTCGCCTCGGCCGGCACGGGCTTCACCACGACGCTCCCCGAGCCGATGCGCGCGTGATCGCCGATGTGGATGTTGCCGAGGATGCAGGCGTTGGAGCCGATGACCACGTTGTTTCCCACCTGCGGGTGCCGCACCTTGCGCTCGAGGGACGTGCCGCCCAGGACGATGCCCTTGTAGAGCAGACACCCGTCGCCCACGCTGGCCGTCTCGCCGATGACGATGCCCATGCCGTGGTCGATGACGACGCGCCGGCCCAGGCGCGCCCCGGGGTGGATCTCGATGCCGGTGATGAAGCGGCTGGTGTGGGCCACGAGGCGGGCGCCGAGCTTGAGGTCGTGCTGCCACATCGCGTGCGAGAGCCGGTGCAGCCAGATGGCGTGCAGCCCCGGGTACACCAGCACGACCTCGACCGCGGAGCGCGCCGCGGGGTCGTTGGCCCGGATGGCGCGGATGTCCTCGGCCAGCAGCTCTGCCCCGCGGAGGAGTCCTTTCATCAAGCGCATCGGCCTCGGCATCGCCTCACGGGCGAGCTTAGCATCCCGCACGCGCGGCCCCGCCTACCCCTCGCCGGCCTCGTCGTCCTCCCCGGACGGGTCCGCGATGAGCACCGTCCCGCTCTCCAGCCCCGCGATCGCCTCCTCCTCGATCGCCTCCTCTTCCCCGCGCAGGCGCGCGAAGCGATCGACGACGCCGGAGGGGCGGCGCGTCCCCGGCATCCGGAGCTCGCCGGTCACCTCCTCGTCCGGATCGTTCTTGCCCTGGTCGCCGAAGGCGCGCGCGAGCGCCGTGCGCAGGAAGGCCCGCCCGTCGCCCACTCCCATCGCGAGCGCCACGCGCCTCAGCTCGTAGGCCAGGGCGCCGGCGTGCGGGTAGCGATGCGAGGGCTCGCGCTCGACGGCGCGCGTGAGGATCCCCTGGAGCGGCTGCGGGAGCCGGGGCTCGAACATGCTCTGGTGGACCACGCCGTCGCGCGCCCAGGCGAGGGCCTCGGCGTCGCTGACGAAGGCCGGGAAGCGCGGGCCGACCAGCATCTCGCGCAGCAGCACGCCCAGCGAGAACACGTCGGAGCGGGCGTCTCCCGGCTTTCCGCGCGCCACCTCCGGCGCCAGCGCGCGGAGGCGCCGCGTGAGGGACCGCACGCTGCGCACGGACGAACCGGCGCGCGCCGCGGCCGTGATCCCGAAGTCGCCCACCTTCACCTCGCCGTGCCAGGAGAGGAGCACGTCGCAGGCGGACAGCTCGCCGTGAACCACGCCCAGGCGCATTCCTTCCGGGGACGACGCGAGGCGGGCACCGGCGAGCGCCTCGGCCACCTCTGCTCCGATGAAGAGCCCGAGGTCGAGCGGGAAGCGCTCGCGCTGGCGCACGACCTGGCCGGAGAACCTGGCCAGCGAGCGCCCCTCCACGAGCTCCTCCACGAGGTAGGGCTGCGCCGGGCCGAGCAGCCCGAAGTCCTCGACGCGGACGACGTTCGGGTGGCGCACGCACGCCGCCCTCTGCGACGCCATCGCGAGGGCCGCGAGCACGACCTCGCACTCGTCGCTCGCCATCACGTCGAAGACCTTGACCGCGACGGCGCGCGCCATGCCGAACGGACCTTCGAGCAGGCCGCGGTAGACCGTGGCCATGCCCCCTCGTCCGACCTGCACCCCTATCTTCACGGAGCGCCCCTCGCCCAGCGGGATGTCGTCACGGGGAGGGGGGATCAGCGGGGTCGGACGGGCCATGACCAGGCTCTTTCGAGACAGGCGAGACAGCAGGAAGCTTGGATTGCAACCATCGAACCGCGGCCGATGCCCCCGGCTGAAGCGCCACGCTCCAGCTTTCTTGCTGGTTTCTCCGCGCCGGCTCCGGGCTCGTGGATCCAGCGCGATCCACGAGGTCGGATCCTGCGGGCGTGTGCGACTGTGACATCGGACCGCCCAGCCGCTAACTTTCACCCGGCATGTCGACCCACTGGCAGGAAGTCGAGACCCTCGTCGTCGAGCTGGAGCAGCAGCAGCGGCGCAAGGTGCTCGACCTCGCCCGCCGCCTCCACCCCCGGCTCACGCTCGAGGACATCGCCAACCCGCACGACTTCCCCGAGCTGGCCGATCCGGACTGGCAGTACGAGGACGGCCTCCTCGCCGGTGTGCAGACCGTCCTGGCGGCGGTCCGCGCGCGCCGGCGGGACGTCGAGGGGTAGGCCATGGCTCCGAAGAGACCGAAGAAAGGCGCCACCGGCGGTCCGTTCGAGGCCCTGCGGGCGCTGAAGGACGAGCTGAAGAAGGAGGAAGAGGAGAAGAAGACGGCGCCCGCCACGGCGCGGAAGGCTCCCCCTCCCGCCCCGGCTCCGCGCGCCGCGCCTGCGGGACCGGAGGAGGAAGCGCTGCTCCTGCACAGGCTGTTCGCGGGGGTCCAGCCGCTCGATCGCACGCGCGGCAGCCGCCTCCCCCGGCAGAAGGTGGAGCGCTCGTCGCCCATCGAGAGCCAGGCGCAGAAGCACCGCGACGCCGCGCAGGCCGAGGCCGATGCGGTGCACGAGCACCTGCGATCGCTCGTGGAGGGCCGCGCCCGCTTCGAGGTGTCGGACGACGGCCGGCGCATCGAGGGCCGCCGCGTCGACCTGCCCCAGGACGCGCTGCGCCGCCTGCGGCGCGGGCTCGTCCCGGTGGACGGCCGGCTGGACCTGCACGGGATGGGGGTGACCGAGGCGCGCGGCCAGCTCGAGCTCTTCCTGCGGACCATGCGCGTCCGCGGCGAGCGTTGCGTCCTGGTCATCCACGGCAAGGGCGCTCACTCGGCCGGCGGCCAGCCCGTGCTCCGCGGGGAGATCGGGGCCTGGCTGTCCCAGGGAGCCTCGAGCGAGCACGTGGCCGCGTTCGCGACGTCGGGCGAGCCGGACGGCGGCGAGGGCGCCGTCTACGTGCTCCTGCGTCGCTGACCCTGCCGCTACCGGAGGATCATCTCCAGGTGCTCCTCGAGCGCCTTCCACGACGCGGGCTGGCTGCGGAAGCCGACGTACCCGTCGGGGCGCACGAGGTAGAGACACTCGCTGCCGGCGCCGTAGCGCCGGTGCATCGCGCCCTTCGGATCGAGCAGCACGCGCTCGGTGTTCGCCAGCTCCGGCGGGCGCGACCGCCGCGGGACCACGATCCACGGGTCGACCCGGGCGTCCCACCGCTCGCGCACCCGGCGCGCGATGTCCGCCAGGTTTTCGTACCCCTCCGGCGTGGGAGCTGCGCCGTCGAAGAGCAGCAGCGTGCTCCCCGTGTGCCGGAAGAGCGCGAACGCCGTGGTGGCGTCGTCGATGACCACGTCGGGCGCGCGGTCGCCCGGGTGCGGCGCGCCGCCGAAGCCCACCCAGTCGGCCAGCGTGGGCTGCTCGCCGACGCGCTTGCCGACCGTGGCGCGCGCCACCGAGGCGCGGTGCTCGTCGACGATGGGGCTGTTCCGGTAGCCCACGGCGGTCTCGCTCGCCTCGGCCAGCATGCGCCGCTGCACGACCTCCAGCCCCGCCAGCAGCGCCCCCAGGCGGTTGCGCACCTCGCGCGCGATGGGGTTGTGCAGGGTGACGACCTTCGTCGCCAGGTCCGTCCCCGCGAGCGTGGCCGCGGCGACCGGACGCCGCTCGGGATCGTACGAGTCGAGCAGGTCCTCGCGCGCCGCACCGCCGGCCACCAGCGCGAGCTTCCACGCCAGGTTGTACGCGTCCTGGATGCCGGTGTTCATGCCCTGACCCCCGACGGGGCTGTGGATGTGCGCGGCGTCGCCCGCCAGGAACACCCGCCCCTCGCGGTAGCGCGGCACGATGCGGCGGTGGATCTGGAACGCGGTGACCCAGCCGGCGTCGGTCACGGTCGCCTTCGGCGCCCCGCGCTCGGCGAGCAGGCGCGCGAGGTCCTCGACCCTGGGCTCGGTGAGGGCGCACTCGCACACCAGCCGCCACACCCCCTTCGGCATGGGCAGGGCCGCGATGGCGCCGTCCGGAGCGATGAAGGCGTGCGTCTCGTCGTCCGGCAGCTCCCACGCGATGCGCACGTCCGCCAGGACGAAGGCCTCCGCGTACGGGACCCCGTCGAACGGCAGGCCGAGGGCGTGCCTCACGCCGCTGTGCGCGCCGTCGCAGCCCACCAGCCAGGGCACGCGCACGCTCTCGGTCTCGCCGTGCGCGCGCTCCAGCGTGGCCGTGACGCCGTCCGGATCCTGCGTCAGCGCCGTCAGCTTCGCGTCGCGCTCGACCTCGCCGCCGAGCTCCTGCAGCCGCTCGCCGAGGAGCCGCTCGGTCTCGCGCTGGGGCAAGGACAGCATGTACGAATAGGGAGAGTCGATGTCGTCCAGGCTGACGTGGACGATGCGGGCGCCGTCGGCGTAGGCGTTCACGGCGTGCACCTTGCGCCCCGCGGAGACGAAGCGGTCGGCGATGCCCATGGCGTCGAGCGCCTCCAGCGTGCGGGCATGCACGCCGATGGCCTTCGACCGGTCCGAGGGCGCGGCGGCCGCGTCGACCAGGCGCGTCTTCACGCCGCGCCGCAGGAGCTCGCACGCCATGGCCAGGCCGACCGGCCCTGCACCCACCACCAGCACGCTTGCGTCGCTCGTCATGCCGTCTCCCGGAGGTCGACTTAGTCTACGATCGCCGTCACCGATGCAACTGCTCGAAGGCGCGCTGGCGCAGCTCTCGCTGTTCGAGGGCCTCCGCCCCGACGAGATCAGCCGGATCGCCGCCCGCTTCCGGGTGGAGACCCTGGCGCCGGGCACCACGCGCAGGTTCGAGGCCACGCCCGCGGAGGCGCGCCTGGTCGTCGCCGTGCGCGGTCACCTGTCGATCGAGGTGGACTCGCCGGCGGGCACGCTGCGCTCCGAGCTCGAGCCGGGCGACCGCTGCGGGGAGGTCGCCCTGCTCACGGGGCTGCTGCGCGTGCTCCGGGTGACGGCGGCCGACGGCGAGGCCGTCTTCGCGACCGTGGACCGGGAGGGCTTCGACGCCATCCTCGAGGAGTTCCCCGCCGCCGCGCTGCCGCTGGCCGTCGAGCTGGCGAGCGAGCTGCGCTCCCGGCAGGACGTCGCGCGCCAGCTGCTCGAGCTCCACGCCGAGCGGCTCCCCGACGAGGAGCTTCACGCCGCCGTGGACGAGCGCAAGAGGGCCCTCGCGCGTCACGGCGCGCGCGTCGTCCGGGCCGGGCCGCGGGCGATGTTCCGCAGGCTGGTGGTCCAGCAGGGCGCCGAGCCGCCGTTCTGGATGCTGGTGGGCTTCATCGTGTCGCTCGGGCTGGCGCGGCTGACCGTGTTCCTGATTCTCCACTTTCACCTCGAGCACCAGCTCTTCGCGCTGGTGAAATCGCCGAACGACCCCAACCCGATGCACGTGCACCACTTCAACTACGGCCTGGTGCTCATCGGCCTCTCCGGGCTGGCGGCGCTCTTTCCCTTCGGCCGCCGCGCGCTGCGCATCCTGGCGCTCGGGTTCGGGTTCGGCTGTGGCCTGGTGTTCGACGAGTTCGCGCTCTTCTGGAACCTCAACCCCGAGTACGCGCAGAGCGCCAGCCTGGTCGCCGCCGCCGTCGCCGCCGCCGTGCTCGTGCAGCTGGTGTGGTTCCGCCGCTTCTGGGGCGCGATGACGCGGCGGACCTGGCGCATGCTGCGGGGCGCGCGATGACCGAGCTCACCGCCGAGGAGCTGGCGCTGGTCCAGGCCGTCGCCTTCCTCGCGCCCCTCGACGCCGAGACCGTGCGCGAGCTGGCGGCCGCCTCCCGGCGCGGGGCGTGGCGCGCGGGCGAGCGCATCGTGTCCGAGCTCGAGCCCGGCGCGGACGTGTACGTGATCCTCCGCGGCGAGGTCGAGGTGTCCCTGGAGGGACAGGGGGGCGCGCGCGAGGTGCTGCACCGCATGGGGCCCGGCAGCGCGTTCGGCGAGATGTCGTCGCTGACCGGCGAGCTGCGCTCGGCCACGGTGGTCGCGCTGGGCGCGGTCGACGCGCTGGTGGTGCCCGACGAGGTGTTCGACGATCTGCGCGAACGGCGGCCGCGCGTGGCCGTGGCCCTGGCGCGCATGCTGTGCGAGCGGCTGGCCGGGGCGGAGCACGCCATCGACGTCATCCTGCTCACCCCGCACGAGGTCGAGCTGGCGGCGGCCAGGGCCGACGTCAAGCCCACCCGCGGGTCGATCGCCCGCGCGTGGCGCGAGCTCGTGGTGGGGCGGAAGAAGGACCTCGCCTTCATCACGTTCGCCGCCTTCGTGACCACGCTGGCCGTCGTGCGCGCGGGCGTGCACCTGGCGTTCCGCTTCGATTTCGCGCCGTTCGGGATCCTTCGCGCGGCCTACACCGGCGGCTTCGCGCTCCTCGGCGTGAGCGCGGCGGCGTCGCTGCTCACGTTCCGGCCGGCGTGGCGGCGCGCCATCGCGCTCACGTACGGCGTGGCCGTGGCGCTCATCCTGAACGAGCTCGGGGTCACGCTCGCCTTCGACATCTTCTACAAGGACATCCACACGCCGGACCCCAGCGTGCCGTTCGACGTCGAGGAGCTCTACCGCCGCACCGAGGCCGTCCGCGGCATCCTCGTCGCGCTCGCCGTCCTCGTCCAGGTCGCCTACCTGCGGCCCTTCTGGCGGCGCGCCCTCTTCGTCCTGAGGACCCGCGCGCGGCGGATGTTCTCGCGAGGAGCGCCGGCATGACCGCGAAGGCGTGCATCTTCTGCGGCATCGTCGCGGGCCAGCTCCCCGCCCACTTCGTCCTCGACGCCGGCCCCTGCCTGGCCTTCCTCGACACGCGGCCCATCTTCCCGGGGCACGTGCTCGTGGTGCCGCGCGTCCACCACGAGACGCTGCTCGACCTGCCTCCCGACGACGTGGCCATGCTCTTCGGAACGGCGCGCGCCGTCTGCGCGGCCCTCGAGCGCGCGCTCGGCGCCGAGGGCACGTTCGTCGGCATGAACAACCGCATCAGCCAGAGCGTCCCGCACGCGCACGTCCACTGCGTCCCGCGCCGCAAGGGCGACGGCCTGCGCGGCTTCTTCTGGCCCCGCCAGAAGTACGCGAGCGACGAGGCGGCCGCGGAGATCGCGGCGCGGGTGAAGGCGGCGATGGGGTAAGGGCGCCGCCGCCTATCCGCGCGAAATCACTCGCCGTTACAGAAAAACGCATCCCGCGGTCGATTTCCTTCTGCAAAACGCCGGATCGCTACCTCTCCCTAGAGAGAGGGACGCGCGCCGCTCCGGCGACGCGGTCGCACCGCCGCGATTCGACCGGGGGCCCGAGGGCCCCCGCACAGGAGAGATCCGCCATGACCATGAAGACCATCGAGACGAAGCAGGACCAGGCGATCGAGACGAAGGACGTCACGCTGCCCGCGGCGAGCACGGCAGGGAGCAACGACAACGCGAAGCGGGGAGGCGTCGCGGACACGACCGCGATGCTGGCCCACCGCCGGGTCGTGGACGCCATCACCGCCACCCTCGTCAAGCGGGGGCGCAGGGCGAGGCACCTGGAGGACGCCGTTCCCGAGGTGCAGATGCGCTGCCTCGAGGCCGCGCGTCGCGGTCCGATGCCGAGGGACGTCGACGAATGGTGCGCGCTCGCCATCACCGTCGCGCAGCGGTACGCCGAGCGGCAGGGGCTGAGAGAGCGCGCGCGGGCCCGCTACGACACGGGCCTCTGCGAGGAGCCCGACGCCTACGGGCCGATCGAGAAGGAGGGCGGGCGGGATCCCGTCGACACGAAGAGGTACCTCGCCGTGCTGAAGGATCGCTTCGACGCGGGGCGGATGCCGGAGATGGGAGGGGAGATCCTCTGGGGAGCCGCGGAGGACGTCCCGCAGCGGGAGATCGCAGAGGAGACGGGGCTCACGCAGCGGCAGGTCAAGCACCGGCTGAGGATGATGCGGCGCGTGTTCGCGGCGCGGATCGCGGAGCTCGGGATGACCGCGATGCCGCTCCTGGTGGCGTGCCTCGTGGCCTCCGGATGCGCCGCCAACGACGCCGACGAAGCGCACCCCGGCGCACTCATCGACGCGAAGGCGTGTCCCGAGTCGGGGGGATTGTCATTACCCAGTATGAGAGGGGCGGCGTAGGCGGACGCCTCCGACGGGCACGGCGACGATCACGACGGAGATCGTCGCTTTCACCGCGGAGATCGTCACTTTCACCGCGGAGATCGTCGCTTTCACTGCGGAGATCGTCTCTTTCACTGCGGAGATCGTCACCTTTACTGCGGAGATCGTCGCTTTTACTGGGGAGATCGTCACTTTCACGACGAAGATCGTCTCTTTCACTGCGGAGATCGTCGCTTTCATTACGGAGATCGTCACTTTCACTGCGAAGATCGTCGCTTTCATTGCGGAGATCGTCACTTTCATTACGGAGATCGTCGCTTTTACTGCGGAGATCGTCGCTTTCATTGCGAAGATCGTCGCTTTTACTGCGGAGATCGTCGCTTTCATTGCGGAGATCGTCGCTTTTACTGGGGAGATCGTCGCTTTCACGACGAACAAAGCAGAAGGGAGCGGTGAAAAAGCAAAGGTTCCGGTCGAACCAGCAGAAGTCGCTCGCGAAGAAGCTCGAGTCACTCGAAACGAAGAACGATTTTCCAAGCGAAGAAGAGGCCCACATGAGTGTCACGACAGCAATCAAGCGGTCCACGGCCACGCTCAACACCACCGGGCCAGTGCCCGCGCTGATCTCGTTCGCCAGCAGCATCGTCACGCGGATGACGGGCAACAGCGCGTTCCCGACCCCGGTTCCGCCGCTCGCGACCGTCTCGGCGGCGATCGCGGACCTGCAGACCGCCGAGACGGCGGCTACGGCCAGAACGAAGGGGGCGGTGACCGTGCGCAACGACAAGCGCGCGGCCCTCGTCGCCTTGCTCCGGCAGCTCGAGAGCTACGTCCAGAACCAGGCCGACGCCAACCTGGAGAACGGCGCGGCGGTCATCGAGAGCGCCGGGATCGCGGTCCGCAAGACCGCGCTGCGCAAGCCGCGGACGTTCACCGCGGTGCAGGGGGCGACGTCCGGGAGCATCAAGCTGCTCGCGGCCAGGGCGGCCTCCCGGGCGTCGTACGAGTGGCAGTACAGTACGGACGGGGGAAAGACCTGGACCTTCGCGGCCGGGACTCTGCAGGCCAAGACCACCATCGCGGGCCTGACCCCCGGGGCCAGCGTCCAGTTCAAGTACCGGCCGGTGCTCAAGACCGGAGACGGAGACTGGAGTCAGGCGGTCACGATCATCGTGAAGTAGCGGCGGGTCGAGCGGGCACCCCCCGGGGAATGGGCCCCGGGGGGACGAGCCCGCGACTACTCCTCGCTGCGGCAGGCTCCGTGGGTGCACCCGTCGTTGCACTCTTTCACGAACTTCCACCTCCCCCCGGGCGGCATGCACCCGACCACGGTGTGACCATCGGCACATCGCAGCTGGTATGGCGACGACGTGTAGCCCTCCGAGTCGATGCGCGAGTCGAAGCACGCCTCCCCGACGCGCGGATCGTCGACCGCCTCGCAGCGCAGGGGCTTGTCTCCGGGGTCGACGCAACCCGTGCGGCATCGCTGGACGGCCCAGACGCCATCGCTCGTGCACACGAGCGCGTGATCGCCGTCGCACCTGAGAGGGTCCTTCTGCGAGCAGCGGTCGCCCCCGCGGGGGGCGTGGCAACCGCAAGCCACCAGCATCAAGACGACCACGAAGCGCATCGCGTCACGCCACCTCCGGCCGCAGCGCACGGTCGCGGCCCCCCGTGCCCCCCCTCCCCTACACCACCCCGTTCCTCCTCAGCATCTCCCGCGCCGCGTGAAACGCCTCCCGGCGCCACGTCTGCACCAGGTGCCCGCCCGGCACGCGCAGCAGCTGCACCCCGAGGTGCGCCGCGATGCGCTCGGCGTGCGCGATGGGCGTCACCTGGTCCGCCTCCGCGCCCACCACGAGCACCCTGCCGGGCGCCACGCGGCTCGGCCGCGCGAAGGGGCTCACCACATGGTTCGCGGCCTCGAGCGCCGCGTGCTGCGCCGCCGCCTGCTCGCCGGCACCCAGGTTGCCCTGATCGCGCGCGAAGTCGGCCAGCGACGACAGCGGGATGAGCGGCACGGCGAACGCGAGCTCCTCCTCGAGCGTCGCCATCAGCGCCGTCGTGTACCCGCCGAGGCTCATCCCCATCACCCCCACCGCGGTGGCCCCGCGGCCCTTCAGCAGCGCGATGAGCACGCGCAGATCGGCCACGGTCTGCCGGAACCCCTCGTTGGTGAAGCGCGGATCGGCCCCCGGGAACAGCGGCGCGCCCCCCTCGGCGCGGGCGCGCACGCCGTGGAAGGGCAGCACCACCAGCGCCACGTCGAGGCCATGCTGGTTCAGCCAGCGGACCGGCCACGCGCGCTCCTCGATGGCCCACGGCCCTCCCATGTACCCGTGCACCAGGATGGCCGCCGGGCGCGGGCCTCCGCTGGTGTACAGGCGCGCGTACGCCGTGCGGTTCGCGACGTGCGCGAGGTAGGCGTCGCGCACGCCGGGCGCGAAGGGCTCGAAGGCGCTGGGCCACGAGGCCTCCAGACACTCGGCGCCCCACGGGAGCCGTCTCACGGTGCGCACGCTCGGCTCGACGGCGGGAGGCGGCACGAAGAACGCCTCGGGACGGGTCACCAGCTCGGGCGACCCGTACGTCTCGCGGATGAGCGCCAGCCGCTCCATGCGCTTCTCGTGCGGCATGGCCTCGGCCCGACCGCGCACGCTGCGGCCGCGCATCTGCATCGCCACCACCACCGCGCGGTCCACGCTCGCGGCCGCGGTGTCGAGGAGATAGCGGGAGAAGGGGAGCATCCCTCCGAGCGTACCCGGTACCTACACCCGCGCCAGCGCGGGCTAGTCCCGGTGGAGCTCCTGGATCGCCGGGTGCTTCGCGAGCCGCCTCAGCGCCTTGCGCAGCAGCGTCTTGCCGGGCTCCATCTTGTGCCACGTCGAGGCGCCGCTGGGGTGCGGGAGCGCCACGACGTCGAGCTCGCGCCCGTGCCAGCGCGCGCGGCGCACGGTGCCCACCACGTCCTTGAGCTGCCCCTTTTCGCCCAGCACCTGCTCGATGGCCAGCGTCCCCACCGCGATGACCAGCTCCGGCTGGAGGATCTCTGCCTCGCCCCCGAGCCACGTCCTGCAGCGCTCGATCTCGTCCGGATCGGGCTTGCGGTCGCCGCCCCCCTTGGCCTTGCCCGGGAAGCAGCGCGCCACCGCCGCCATGTACACGCGCGCGCGAAAGGTCTTCTCGTCGAGCCCGAGGCTGGCCTCGAACCAGCGGAACAGCGTCTTGCCCGCCGTCCAGGCGAAGGGCCTGCCGAAGGAGCCCTCGCGCGGTCCGGGCGCCTGCCCCACCAGCATCACGCGGCTCGCGACGGGAGGCCCGTGGACGACCGGCCCGATCATGTCCGGGCAGGCACGGCACGCCGCGAGCTCACCTTGGAGCACGCGTAGCGACCGGACTCTCGACCTCATCGACTGCATGAACCTCGTCGGGCGCCGCGGCGATGCGTGGTCCCGCCGCGTCGACGCGCAGTCGGGGGATGGGCTCGCCGGGAGCTGCCGAGACCCGGTACCAGACGACGCCCGCGTCGTCGACGTCCACCGCGACACGGTCGGGCTCGCGCTTGGCCAGCTCGGTCAGCATCGCGTCCGCCTGGGCCACGCCGAGCCCCAGCGCCTGCGCCGCCTCGTACGCCGTCACCGCCCCGCGGTGCGCGGCCAGGGCCAGCAGTGCGCCGTCGCGCGCGGAGCGCTCGGCCTTCTCGCCCGACCGGCTCAGCGCCCTGCCGCCCCGCAGCAGGAAGATTCCGGCCACCAGCACGACGAGGGCGATGGGCAGGCCGAGCGCCAGACCGAGCGGCGTGCCTCCGATGAGGCCGCCGATCAACCCGATCGCGAGGGCGCCCGACTCTCCCAGCACGAGCACCAGCCACCCCAGGACGCTCGCGAACGTCCCCCCCACCTTCGACGGCTTGCCCGCCATGTTCACCGAGGTGCTGGACAGGGGCGCCCGCATCGCCCCGCAGGCGGTGCAGGTGGGCACCACACCCTTGTAGACGATGGGCGCCTCGCGGCCGCAGTGAGGGCAGATCGGCACCATCTCGTCCGAGGAGAACATGCGGCGGCCCGCGCCGTCGTCAACCTTGAGACGGCCCGCAGACGGACCGCGCCCGGCGCGGCCATGCTAGGGATCCACCATGCGCGCAGCTCTTTTTGGCCTGATCGCGTGCTCTCTGACGGTCGCGGCGGCGGCCTGCAGCGGCAGCTCGACCAAGAACAACGGCTTCCCCACGAACGACGGGGGCAACCTGCTCGGGAGCGGGAGTGGCAGTGGCGGGAGCGGCTCGGGCGGGGGCAGCAGCGGGTCCTTCGGCGGCGACGACGGGGGAAGCAGCAGCGGGGCGGGCAACGGCTGCAGCGGACAGGCGACGGACTACGTGTACGTCCTCTCGGCCGAGAACGACCTCTACAGCTTCGCGCCCAACCTCAAGCAGTTCACCAAGATCGGCCCCCTGGCGTGCAACACCCAGCTGCAGCCGAACTCCATGGCGGTCGATCGCAACGCCGTGGCCTACGTCAACTACGTGGCCGACGACGACTCGACGGGCGCCATCTTCCAGGTGAGCACCCAGAACGCCAGCTGCACGGGCCCGGTGCTGACCATGCCGACCGGCTGGGAACGCGTGGGCATGGGGTACTCGACCAACAACGCCGGCTCGACGTCGGAGACGCTCTACGTCGCGGGCGTCGGGGCCGGCGCCGGCAGCGGTGCGGGCCTCGGCCTGGTGGACTTCGGGCTGAAGACCGTGGGCCCCATCGGCCCCTTCACCGGCTCGCTCGCGGGCCAGAACGCAGAGCTCACGGGCACCGGGAACGGGACGCTCTACGGCTTCTTCACGACCGATCCGGTCGAGGTCGCGCAGATCGACAAGACCAACGGCTCGACGCAGACCCCGGTGCCGATGACGGGCGTCCAGACGCCGGAGGACTGGGCGTTCTCGTTCTGGGGTGGCCACTTCTACCTCTACACGTCGCAGGGTCAGGGGACGGGCAACGGCAGCAACGTGACCGACTACGATCCGTCGACCGGCTCGGTGAACACGACGTTCATGACGGGGATCGGCTTCGACATCGTGGGCGCCGGCGTGTCCACGTGCGCTCCGGTGACCCAGCCGCAGTAGGGCGCGCGAAGGGCGCACGGTGTTCGTCGTCGCCATCGCCGAGCTCGGGCGCCCGGTCGAGGAGGACCTGGCCGCGCTGGCCTCGGACATGGGCGCCACCGCCTACGACGCGCGGCTGCTGCTCGCGGCGGGGACCCCGGCCATCGTGAAGACCACGCCCGACCGGGCGCTCGCCCTCGAGCTGCTCGGTCGCCTGCGGGCGCGCGGCCACGGCGCGGTCGCGTGCGACTCGGGCGCCGTGGTCTCGTCGGGGGACATGGTGTCGATGCGCAAGCTGCGCCTCGCGCCGGACGCCGTCACGCTGGACGATCGCCCCGCGGAGCGCCTGCCGTACGACGACGTGCTGGCGCTGCTCCCGGCGGTGCACCAGCGCCGCGTGGACACGGCCACGCAGACGCGCGAGACGAAGCTCTCGATGGGCCGGGCGCTGATGACGGGCGGGATGGCGTTCACCAAGACGGTGAAGACCAGCACGCGGAGCTCGGCCGAGGAGCGCGACGTCGTGCTCTACGTGTTCCGCCGCAGCGGGGCGCCGCCCTGGCTGCTGCGCGAGCACGGGACGTCGTGGGCGGGCCTGGGCCTGCCGCTCGCCCACTCGGAGAGCGAGAACTTCCGCATCGCGGTGGCGGCGCTGCGGGAGCGCGCGCCGGGCGCGACGTACGACGACCGGCTGATGACCCGCAAGGCGGGCGAGCGATCGATGATGTCGGGGAGCGGGGGCAACACGACCGTGAAGACGTCGTCCGAGGCGGGGGTGGATCTGCTGGCGCACCTGCAGGCGCTGTGGATCGCCCGGGGGGCGTACCGGTAGGCGGGCAGACTTCGCCCGGTCGTTCTAGAACCTCGGGCAAGAGCCCCCATGTCCCGCCCCGCCGCCACGACCCGCAGGACCGCCCTCATCATCGGCTCGGGCTTCGGCGGCCTGAGCCTCGGCATCCGCCTCCAGAGCCTCGGCTTCCAGACCACCATCCTCGAGAAGATGAGCGGCCCCGGCGGACGGGCCTTCCAGAAGCGGGTCACGACGCCCCACGGCGACTACGTCTTCGACATGGGCCCCACCGTCATCACGGTGCCGCACTTCATCGAGGAGCTCTTCCGCCTCGAGGTGGGCAAGCCCGACCTGGAGGCCGACGACTTTCCGGCCGACGTCCGCAGCGGCGCGCGCATCCGCGAGGGCGTGAGCGGCGGGCCGTTCACCAGCCGCTACGTCGAGCTCCGGCCCATCCTGCCCTTCTACCGGATCTACTTCGACGACCGGACCTACTTCGATTACGACGGCGACCCCGACTCGACGCGCCGCCAGATCCGCCAGCTCGCCCCCGAGGATCTGGCGGGCTACGAGCGCTTCCACACCGACGCCCGCGCCATCTTCGAGCGCGGCTTCCTGGAGCTCGGGTACACGCACTTCGGCAGCATCGGCAGCATGCTCAGGGTCTTCCCGGATCTCGTGCGGCTCGACGCCGTGCGCTCGCTCTTCGGCTTCGCGCGCAAGTACTTCACGAACCCGAAGATGCAGCAGGTCTTCAGCTTCGAGACGCTGCTGGTGGGCGGCAACCCGCTGAGCGTCCCGGCCATCTACGCGATGATCCACTTCGTCGAGAAGACCTGGGGCATCCACTACGCGATGGGCGGCACGGGGGCGCTGGTGAGGGCCTTCGTGCGCAAGTACGAGGAGCTGGGCGGGACCATCCGCTACGGCGCGGGCGTCGAGCAGATCCTGACCGACGGCGTCGTCCCCGGCTGGCGTCGCGCCCGGGGCGTACGGCTCGAGGGCGGCGAGCGCGTCACGGCGGACCTGGTGGTGAGCAACGCCGACTGGGCCAACACCAACCTCGAGCTCCTCCCACGGTCGGCGCGCCTCTTCAACAGCAACCTGCGCGTCAAGGCGGCGAGGCAGTCGATGAGCCTCGTGGTCATCTACTTCGGCTTCCGCGCGGGACCCGGCGACCCGCCGCTCGACCTGCGCCACCACAACATCCTCCTGGGGCCGCGCTACGAGGAGCTGCTGACCGACATCTTCGGCAAGAAGATCCTGGGGCAGGACTTCAGCCACTACCTGCACGTGCCGACCCTGACCGACCCGAGCCTCGCGCCGCCGGGCCATCACGCGGCCTACACGCTGATCCCCGTGCCGCACAACGGCTCGGGCCTCGACTGGAAGGAAGAGGGGCCGAAGCTCGTGAGCCGCGCGATGGCGTTCCTCGAGGAGCGCGGCTACGTCCCCGACCTCGCCGCGCGCCTGACGCACATGGAGTACGTCACGCCCGACTACTTCGAGGACACGCTGGGCGCCTATCTCGGCAACGCCTTCGGCCCCGAGCCGGTCCTGACCCAGAGCGCGTTCTTCCGGCCGCACAACCGGCACGAGGACGTGCTGGGGCTCTACATGGTCGGCGCAGGAGCCCAGCCGGGGGCCGGGACGCCGAGCGTGATGATGTCGGCGAAGATGACGGCGCGGCTCATCGCCCAGGACTTCCGCCTGATGAAGGCGTGATCAGGCGGAGAGTCGCGGGCAGCATCCGTCGGTCACGGAGCGCGATCGCGCAGGTCGTAGAGCGCGCTACGGCAGCACCTTCCACGTCTCCTCGATGCTCGGCGCGACGCTCAGCACGTGGTCTGCCTGGATCTCCCCGCGCAACGTCATGGTCAGGTCGACCGTGTGCTCGCGCTTCGCGCGGCGGGCGTGGGCGCTGATGAGGAAGCCGCGCGCGTCGGTATCGAGCCTGTACTGAAAGTAGATGGGGTGGTCGGAGTCGATCTCGAACTGCATGCAGCGGAAGCCTGGACCGTCGTTCCAGTCGGCGTGCGTCGAGCGGTATGGCTGCCCGGGCCCCTGCGGCGTGCGCGGCACCGGGCCGTCGCTCGGGCAGAGCGAGTAGTTCCCTCGCGGCCAGTCGCGCTCGTAGGCGGCCGCGAGGTCCTTGGCCATCTGCCCGATGACGTTCCGCGCTTCCGTGGACCACATGCTGTCCTCGACCTGCGCGCGGACCTCGGCGCTGCGGCAGGTCGTCACCTCGTCGGCGGGGATGGCGTCGACGGGGCCATTCAGCCACTCGTGGACCGGGTCGGACCAGCCCGCGAAGCGCTGCATGAAGTGCGGGCAGCGACGCCGCAGATCGGCCTCCACCACCGACGGCGTGGCCGCCTCGACCCGGGGCGACGTCGAGGGCTCCGTCGGCCCCGATCCCACCGACGAGCACGCGGCGAAGCCCGCGACGGCGAGCGCGACGAGCGCGCCCTGCACGGCGCGCGGCCAGCGTCGCATGCTGGCCAGCGCCTCGATGCGCGCGCGCAGCATCGAGCCGAAGTGAAGCTCCCCTGCCCCGAGGGGCGCCAGCGTGACCGAGCGCCACTCCGCCAGATCGAGCAGCGTGTGGCCGTAGCGGCTCCGCGCCGTCGCGTCCGCGTCGCCCAGCGCCGCCTCGTCGCACGCCATCTCGACCAGCGCGCGCACGCGCTGCGCGGCGAGCCACACCGGCAGCACCGGCCAGAAGCCCACGGTCATGACCTGCATCGCCGCCATCAGCCACGGGTCGCGGCGCCGCACGTGCGCCGACTCGTGGCCCAGCACGCAGGCGAGCGTGCCCGCCTGCCCGGGCGCGAGGATGGCCGATGGCAGGACGATGCGCGGGCGGAGGGTGCCGACCACCATCGGCCCCAGCTCCTCGTGCTCGACGATGGGACACGGCGCGGTCGTCGCGAGCCGCCCTGCGTCGACGGGCCGCGCACCGGCCAGCTCGCGCTGCAGCCGGAGCCTCGCCCGCACGCGCACGAACGCGAGCGCCAGCGCGACGGCGACGTAGGCGAGCGCGAGCGCCGCCTGCCAGGTGAGCAGCGGGGCGGCCACCGGCGCCAGGTGCGGCGGCAGGAGCGCCTCGGGCACCGGCGTGAGCAAGGTGACGACGCGCGGCGCGTGCGCCACCGGGATCCTCCACGAGAGCGGCAGCAGCAGGCGCAGGGCGATGGGCGCGTAGAGCGCGATCCGCCAGGACGCGCGCGCCCGGCGCGCGAGCGCGCGGTCCAGGAGCAGGGCGCCGGCGAGGAGCGCGGCGGTCCACACGGTCGTGGGCACGAGCCACGAGGCGAGCGCCTGACCCCACGCGGTGAGATCGAGGATGGAATCAAGCATCGCCCTTGTCCTTTCGTTCGTTGCGATCGAGCAGCGCGCGGAGCTCGGCGAGCTCCTTCTTCGAGAGCTTCGCGTCCCTTGCCAGGAAGTGCAGCGCGGGCGCGGCCGAGCCCCCGAACGCCTTCTCCACGAACTCACCCCAGGCCGTCCTCCGCGCGTCCACCGGCTCCACGGCGGGGGTGTACTCCCACACGTTGCCCACCTGCCGCGCGTGCACCAGGCCCTTGTCGACCATGCGATCGAGCAGCGTCTTCACCGTCGACACCGCCCACCCCCGCTTGCTCGCGAGGGCCTCGGACACCTCGCGCGCCGTGGCCCGCTTCGAGGTCCACAGCGCCTGCAGGAGGTCCCACTCGGTCTCGTGGATCTTGAGCTTCTTGTCCGCCATCCCGTCCGCCTCTCCGCTGCGCTACCGCGTTCGTGGACTCACTACAGTTGTAGTGATGTCACGATACCGGTCGTGGCGCAAGGAATCGAATCCCGTTGAACACTTTTTCTCCGGGCGGGCACCAAGGACCGGATGCGCTTGCCCCGTCGCTCGCTGCCCCTCGTCCTCGCGTCCGCGGCGGTCCTCGCCGCGCCCGCCGCGCAGGCGCAGACCGCGGCCCGCGGGCTCGTCGTCGTGGAGGCGCCGGCGGACGAGCCCGCGCTGGACGCCGCGAAGCTGCGCGCCGACGTGGGCGCCGAGCTCGGCGCAGAGGCGGTGGCGCCCGGGGATCCGCGCGCCGCGCAGGCGAGCGGCACCGTGCAGGTGTCGGTGGACCGCGCCGCGCACACGCTGTCGGTCGCGTACCGCGGGCAGGCAGAGCCCATCACGCGGACCGTGGACCTCCCGGCCGACGCCGAGGCGACGGAGCGGGCCGCGGTGCTCCTCGCGGGCAACCTCGCGCGCGACGAGGCGGGCGAGCTGGCGGCCGCGCTGCGCAGGGCGAGGCCGGCGGCCCCGCCGCGGGTCGAGGACACGGTCCCGGACGCGGTGGAGCGCGCGGAGCTGGACCGCCTCGGCGCGACGCTCGGCTTCGACGCGCGGTGGAGCGCGCCACGCCGGACCCTGGCCGACGTCACCCTGGGCGTGGGCTTCGGGGCCGTCGCGGCCAGCGCCACCGTCAGCATCTACGGGGCGGCGACCGGCGCCCGCTGGAGCTCGGACGCCGCCTTCTACCTCCTGCAGGGTGGCAACGCCCTCGTGATCGGGAGCTACCTGCTGCGGCCGGGCGACTTCGGCCCGCTCACCGAGCAGTTCGCCCGTGAGCGCGCCGAGGGGCTGCCGCCCGCCGTCATCGTCGACGACGTCGAGCGGGCGTGGTTCCGGGCCGTCCGCACCGAGCAGAACAACCGCCGGGTCATCGGCTGGGTCACCATCGTCGCGGGCTCCGTCGTCGCGGGGCTCTCGGGCGCGGCGCTCGCGGTCTATGCCGCGCAGCCCTCACCGGGCGGCTCCTTCTCCATCGGCTCGTGGAGCGGCTGGACCGCCGTCGGCGCCTTCGACCTCACCGTGGGCATCGACCTGGTCGTCACGCCCGGTCCGCTCGAGTCGGCGCTGCGCACGTACCAGACCGCCGCCGGCCGGCGGACCGCGACCGACACGGCCCGCCTGCTGCCCTTCGTGGCGCCGGCGCACGGCGGCGGGGTGGCGGGCCTGGGCGGACGCTTCTGATGCAGCCCGCGCTTGCGCTACCGTTCTGCGTCGTGACAGACGACGCCTCGAGCGCCGAGCGGGAGCTCGTGGCCCGGCTGCGCGCAGGGGATCTCGCGGCGCTGGGCGCCGCGTACGACGCGCACCACGAGCACGTGAGAGCGTTCGCCCGGCGCATCGTGGGCGAGGACGCGGCCGCCGAGGATCTCGTGCAGGAGACCTTCCTGGCGCTGCCCCGCGCCGTCGCGCGCTTCCGGGGCGACGCCTCGCTGCGCACGTTCATCGTCTCGCTCGCGGTCAACCACGCGCGGCACCACGTGCGCGCGGCGGCCCGGCGCAGGGCGGCCGTGGCCCGCTTCGGACGGGAGCCCCCTCTGGCGTCCACGACACCGGCCGACGACGCCGCGCGCGCGCAGCTGGCGGCGGCGCTGCTGCGGGCGCTCGACACGCTGCCCGTCGAGCAGCGCGTGGCCATCGTGCTGTGCGAGGTCGAGGAGCGCACCAGCCGCGAGGCGGCGCTCATCACGGGGGTGCCCGAGGCCACGGTGCGCACGCGCGTCTTTCACGCGAAGCGCAAGCTCGTCGAGGCGCTCGCCAGGGAGGGCATCCGATGACGGACGACGCCCTGTCCCGCGCGGCGCGCGCGCTGCGGGAGACCCGCGACGGGTCCCCGGCCGATGGCCGCACGACGCGCCTCCGCGTCCTCGCCCTCGCGTCGACGCAGCGCAGGCGCAGGCTTGGCGCGACCGTCGTGCTCGTCCCGCTCGCCGCGGTCCTCCTGCTGTCCACGGCGTGGGCCGCCGTCACGGGGCGCGTGAGCCACTGGCTCGACGGTCTCGTGCGCTCGTCGCCTCCGGGTGCGCCTGCGGCCCCCTTCCTGGCGGCACCCCGGCCCCCGTCGCCGGTGCCCGTGCCGGCTCCGTCCGCGGCGCCGGACGACGCCGACGCGGGCCCCTCGGTCGACCTGGCTCCGCCGCCGCAGGTGGCGCCGCCGCACGCGCCCCTGCCCGTCGCCCGCGCCGTTCACGTCGCCGCCGCCGATGCCGCCACGGACGCCGAGGAGGACCTCTACGCCGCCGCCCACCATGCCCACTTCGTGACCCGCGATCCGGCGGGCGCGCTGAAGGCGTGGGACGCATACCTCGCGACCTACCCGCGCGGACGCTTCGCCCTCGAGGCGCGCTACAACCGGGCCCTCTCGCTGGTCCGCCTCGGGCGCACGCCGGAGGCGCGCGCCGCGCTCGCCCCGTTCGCCGACGGCACCCTCGGGGGCTACCGGCAGCGCGAGGCCCGAGAGCTGCTCGACGCGCTCGACGGGGGCGCGCCGTAGAGCCTCGCCCTCACGCCAGCTCCAGCGCGTACCAGCGGTCGCACCCGAAATGGCCCGTGGCTCCCAGCGGCGCCGCGAGCTTCCTGAACCCGAACCGCTCGTACAGCCGCTGCGCCGTGTCCATGCCGGTCAGCGTCTCCAGGTACATCCGCCGGTAGCCGCGGCTGCGCGCCTCCTCGATGCACCGCGCGAGCAGCGCCTTCCCTGCACCGAGCCCGCGCGCCGCGGGCAGGAAGTACATCTTGCGAAGCTCGCACGTCCCCTCGTCCGCGCCCGCCAGAGGACCCACGCCCCCGCCGCCCACCACCACCCCGTCCACCTCGAGCACGAGGTAGATGGCGCGAGGCGCGGGATATGCCGCGCTCATCGCGTCGACCTCGGGGTCGTTGATCGCGAACCCCGGACCGCGCGCGCCGAACTCCGGCATCACGGTGCGGATGATCGCGGCGACCGCGCCATCGTCTGCCGGGCGAACGGGGCGAAGTGTGAACGGTGTGCTCATGGCTCCGCGGGCCGGCGGCCTACTGCGGCGGCGGCTCGGAGCAGACGCCGTTGATGCAGGTCGTGCCCGACGAGGCGCCGCAGCAGTCGCTCGAAACCGAGCACTTGTCGCCGTCCTGCGAGCACCCGGTGGTGGACGAGGCGCACACGAAGGCCGGCGCCCCCGCCTCTCCGCCGTCCACGGGCGAGCTCACGCCAGCGTCCACCCCCGCGGGGGCGCAGTAGCCGCCGCAGCACTGCGTGCCCGACTGGCATCCGGTGCCGTCCCCCTGGCAGGGATCGAGCGCCCAGTAGCCGCGCATGTTGAGCGTCGTCGCGTCCTGCCCGGGCAGGTAGAAGGCCGAGTGGCTCGGGTCCTTGCCCGCGGCCGGCGCCTGGTCGAACGCCGCCACCCACAGCTGCTTCACGCCGTTGCCCTCGGCCACGTACGCCGGTCCGGTGATGGCGTTGCCCCACGTCCGGCGCGAGTGGAAGACCACCCAGAAGTAGCCGCCGGCCGCCACGGGGGCGAAGGTCGGCTCGTAGTCGAGATCGCGATCGCGCGCGCCCGCGGCGAACGGGTAGGAGGTCCCGTTCAGGGTCGCCAGCGGGATCTCCGTCCCCGGGCTGGCGACGCTGGCCACGTAGAGATCGCCCGGCACGCCGAGCGAGCCGAGCGAGGTCCCGCGCCCGTAGATGATCCACTGGTGGTCGGGCGACACGGTCGGAAACTGGATGGTCGGCATCGCGGTGTTCGTGGCCGACGTGACGATGATGCGATCGTTGGTGGCGGTCTTGGCCACCGGATCCCAGTCGTACGCGTGCAGATCGCCCGTCGTGCCGTTGACGTACGCGAGCAGCTTCCCGTCGGGGGAGAACGCGGGCATCCAGAGCTGGTTGCCCTCGAGGCCCGTGTTGGGGATGGCGGCGCCGGTCACGGCGTCGAAGGCGCCCGTCTGCGTGCCGATGTTGCCGCGCAGGGGCGCGAAGTTCTCGACGACGGTGGTGCCGTCGGGCGACACGCCGGGCAGCGCCCACTGCGAGGCACCGTTGCCGCCGCTCGAGAACCCCGAGTAGTCGTTGCCCGAGGACTTCAGGTCGTAGTTGATCGACGTCTCCTGCGGCCACTCGCCCTCGTTCATGAGCAGCTGCTGGCCGTTGGCGGAGACGGTGTGGCACGAGGGACAGGTCACGCTCGGCCCGAGGAAGTCGTCGGGCGCCGTGGCGCCGGGCTGGATGCGCATGACGCGCCCGGTGTTGATGGCCCAGTAGTAGATCGTGCCACGCATCGACGCGGGGGCGACGGTCCAGTGGAGATCGGTGGCCAGCGTGGCGGCGGAGCCGTTCCAGCGGCTCACCTTGAGCTCGGCGGTCCCGCTGGTCGAGTCGACGAACTCCTGCCACGTGGTGGGGTCGAAGTCGTACCGGCCCGTGGCGGCCGTGATGTAGCTCTGGAGCTCGAAGGTGGGGCTGGTCAGCTGCACGAGGTACGCGTCGGTCGCGCCGCCGTTCATCCACATGAGCGGCGCCTCCCCCACGCCGCGCGGGAATACCGTGGCGTCGTACGGATAGGCCCACGTGATCTGCGTGTCGACCGTGGTCGCCCCCTGCAGCGACTGCTGGATGCTGCCCGACACGTTGCCGGGGTTCTGCTGCAGGAGCAGCTGGACGATGAGCTTCGCGGTGGCGGTCTGCCCCTGGTAGGACGCGGTGACGTCGACGATGCCGCCCTGCGAGCCGTCGGCCGTGTAGAGGCCGCCGCCGTCGATGGCGCCGACCTGCGGGTTGTCGCGCGACCAGGACGCGCCGCTCACGGGCGCGGTGGTGCCGTCGCTGAACGTGCCGATGGCCGAGAACTGCTGGGTGGACGGCGCGTTGTTGAGCGACTGGATGGTCACCGATGGTGGCGAGATGGAGAGGCCGGTGAGCGTGCGGTTGCTGATGATGCTCGAGTCCCCGCCGTCGCCGGTCAGGGAGGTCTCCGGCCCTGCTCCGGTCTCGGCCTTCGAGGCGTCCTGCTCGGGTGTCGCGCCGGGAGCGCCCCCTCCCGAGGAGCCGCACGCGACGGGGATCGCAGCGGAGAGGACGACGGCAAGCGCGAAGCGGGAGCCGGAGCGTGTGGCCATGGGGACGCAAATTTACCATGTGGGCGTCCCGGTGCACTTCTTCCGCCTAGGGCGGATCCCCGCACCGGTCATCGGCGACCCGGAGCCGCGACCACGTCTGCCCACGTCCGTGCGCCCCGCGAGGCAGATACGACAGCGTGATCTTCGCGCCGGCCCGCTCCACGACCAGCTTGATGGGCGCCGAGGGATCGCCGTCGCGCGCCTGCATCGAGGTGACCACGTCTCCGTCCCTGAGCCCTGCCCTGGCAGCGGGTCCGTCCGCCCGGATGCCCACGACCCGCCCGTCCGCGGAGACGCGCGTGGCGTCGAGGTCGAAGCCCGGATCGAAGGCGACGTACTCGCCGGTACCCGCGCGGAAGCAGGGCCCGAGGGCGTCGGCCGGCAGCGTGAGCGGCTCGCCGCGCGTGATGACGGCGTCGAACGTGCGGGCGGCGTCGGGATCGTCCTTGGCGAGGGCGTCGAGCCAGGCCGCGACGGACAGCGGCGCGTGCCCCTTCTGGCCCTCCGCCTGCGACACCAGGCCGACCAGCGCGTCGACCAGGCCACGCTGGCCCCTGGTGCGGGCGCGGAGCGTCGCGGACTCGCGCAGCGCGTAGAGCGCTCCCCGCGCCATCAGAGTGGCGCGCGCGACCTCGTCCTTCGCGGCCAGCTGCGCGAGCTGCGCGTTGCCCAGCGCCCGGTGCGGTGACGTCGCCACCACCGAGAGCTCCCCGGCCACGGCCTCGCGCACCTCGTCCGGCGTGAACAGGCCCACGTGCGCCAGCAGCAGCATCGCGACGTAGCGGCAGACCCCCTCGTCGAACCACGCGCCCTCCGGCCCCGACCCCACCTCGAGCTCGCCACCGAGCCACCGTCGCGCCAGCTGCTGCGCCACCGACAGGCGGAGCGCCGCGCTCCACGGCTCCGACGGCCCGACCTGCACGAGCATCGAGCGGGCGCGGGGCGTGGTGGTGAAGGAGCCCAGCGGCCGGGTCTGCGCCACGAAGAGGTACGTCCACGAGCCGGGATCGACCTGGGACCTCAGCAGCTCGCGGAGCGACGAGCGCATCTGGGCGAGCTCCGCGATCGTGGGCCGCGGATCGAACGCGGTGTAGCCCAGCCACGCGCCCTCGTCGTGGCCCGCCGCGGGATCGTCGATGACCTCGACGCCCAGCGAGCCGGCCACGAAGCTCATCAGCCGGAGGGAGCCGGGGTGGAGCGTGGTGCGCCGCGCCGGCCCCACACCGACGCTCGAGGCGGCCCCTGGCGCGCGCAGGGCCTCGCCGTCGATGCGCAGCAGAGTGTTCTTCGGGGATCCGTCACCATCCGCGCCGAGCGGAAGCGCGACGAGCCTCTCCCCCGCACCGCGGAAGCGGTCGTCGAGGACGAGGACCCCGAGCGGGTCGTCGGGCGCGTCTCCGCCGGCGAGCACGTCGTACGCCAGCGTGACCGGCCCCTTGGACGGCCGGTCCAGTCGAAGCTCGACTCCGGGCACGGCACCCACCACCTGGACCCCGAGCTCCCCAACGGAGTCGTGCCCGGTGGCGTGCGTCACGCGGTCGGCGGTCCCGCGCGCGAGGCTCCACGTGGTGGGCCCCCCGCCGAGAGCGACCGTGATCTCCACGTGCACGAGCGCAGGCGACGGACTGGGGCGGAGCAGGAGGGAGATGTCGGCCTCGGGTGGGGGTGGGGCGCTCGGCGCAGCCGCGGTGACCGTCGACGCGGGCGCGGGCGGAGCCGGCGCCGACGGGCAGGGCGGCGCGGCGGCACCGCAGGAGAGGACGCAGACGCAGGCGATGCACGCGGGGAGCCGGGCGCTTCTCACGACGGGCAGAGTACACGGGCGTGGCCCCGTGCGTTTTGCGCCTGGCACCAGGGACGGGCCGCGACTAGATTCCGGCCACCAACGATGGTCGACAAGGTCAAGAAAATCTGGCTGGACGGCGAGTTCATCGACTGGGACGCCGCGAACGTCCACGTGATGACGCACTCGCTGCACTACGGTCTCGCCGCGTTCGAGGGGATCCGTGCCTACCGGCGCGCGGACGGGGGGACGTACGTATTCCGGCTGCGCGAGCACGTCGACCGCCTGTTCGACTCCTGCAAGATGTGCCTGCTGAAGCCCGAGTACACCCGCGAGCAGGTGATGGCGGTCTGCAGCGAGACGCTGCGCGTGAACGGGATGACCGAGGGGTACATCCGCCCCATGGTCTACGTGGGGGAAGGCGCCATGGGCATCTACGCCCCCAGCAACCCCATCCGCACCGCCGTCATCGCCTGGAAGTGGGGCGCGTACCTGGGCGAAGAAGCGCTGAAGAACGGCATCCGCGCGAAGATCAGCTCGTTTGCGCGCCACCACGTGAACATCAGCCTGGCCAAGGCGAAGATGACCGGCCAGTACACCAACAGCGTGCTCGCCAAGCGCGAGGCCAAGCTGGGCGGGTACGACGAGGCCATCCTGCTCGACGCGTCGGGCTACGTGAGCGAGGGCACGGGCGAGAACATCTTCGTCGTGCGCAAGGGCGTGCTGCACACGCCGGACCTGTCGTGCTCCATCCTGGAGGGGATCACGCGCGACACGATCATCACGCTCGCGCGCGAGCTGGGGATCACGGTGGCCGAGGGACGCCTCACGCGCGACCAGCTCTGGCTGGCCGACGAGGTGTTCTTCACGGGCACCGCGGCCGAGGTCACCCCTGTGCGGGAGATCGACAACCGCACCGTGGGCGACGGCACGGTCGGACCGCTGACGAAGAAGATCCAGGCGCGGTTCTTCGAGGTCGTCCGCGGCTCCGACACGTCGCACCCCGAGTGGCTGACGAAGGTGTGAAGCCGGGGGCGCTGGTCGCGCTCGCCGGTCTCCTCGGCGCGTGCGCGGCGTCTGCGACCCCCGCGGTCACGCCGCCGGCGAGGCCGGTGGCTGCTGCCTTTCCGGACGACCCGAGGCCCCTGCCCCGCTACCACTCGACGCGCTTCGCGCTGTCCCTCCCCCTGCCCGACGGGCACACCTGGCGCATCGACGACCACTCCCGCGAGACGCTCGTGGCGACCCACGCGCCGACCCGCTCGCGCGTGGTGGCGGCGACGTTCCGTGTGGAGGCGCTGGTGGGCCGTGCGCAGTGCGAGGCCCTGGCGCACGCGAGGAACCTCGTGCCGTCGGGCGAGCTCCGCGTCCTGGAGGACGAGACCGGCATCACGCAGCAGACGTTCGACACCCGCACCGTGGTGGCGATCGAGCCCGGCCTCGGGCCGAGCCAGCCGCTGGTGGGGCACGTGATGGCCTTCGGCGGCTTCCTGCGGAAGTGCTTCGTGTTCGACTACTCGACCGAGGTCGACGGCGCGGCCGACGAGCCTGTCCTCTCCACCCGCCTCGCCTATGCCCGCGCCCGCATCCTCGGGGGGCTCGAGCTCGACCCGTTCGGAACGGTGTCGCGCGCCCCCCCCGCCCCCCAGGCAAGCCCTCCATCTCCCTCCCCCCCGCCCTGAGGAGTCCATGCGCCTGCTGGCCACCTGCCTCATCGCGCTGGCGTTCGGCTTCTTCGGCTCCATGCCGCTGGCGGGTCCCATCGCGGTCATGGTCTTCTCGCGCGCGTCCCACCGGAGGTACCGCGAGGCCCTGCACATCGGGCTGGGCGCGGCGGTGGCGGAGGGGATCTACGCCGCGGTCGCCTTCTGGAGCTTCACCTCGCTCCTCGCCAGCCACCCGCTCGTGGTCCCCGTCTCCCGGGCGGTGACGGCCGTCGTGCTGTCGGCCCTGGGCGTGCGCTTCGCGCTGTGGAAGGCCACGGCGAGGAAGGACACGCACGAGCGCGCGGCGGGCACGGCGCTGGTCGGCTTCTCCCTGTCCGCCATCAACCTCACGCTGCTGGTGACCTGGAGCGCGGCGGTCGCGTTCCTCTACGCCAAGGGCGTGGGCGAGCCCTCGAACCTGGCGGCAGTCCCCTTCGGCGTGTGCGCCGCGGCCGGCATCGCGGGGTGGTTCGTGGTCCTGGTGGCGATCCTCCGCAGGTTCGAGGGCAAGCTCCCGGTCGCGGTGCTGGTCTGGACCATCCGCGGCCTCGGGGTTGCCCTGGTGGTGCTGGGCGTCTGGTCGGGGGTACAGCTCGCGCAGTGGCTCGAGGGTGACCGCGGCACTCCCCCGCAGCACGCCGTGTCGCTATGCTCTGCGCCGTGCAGCAACCGAGCGAGGTGCTCGACACCGACGTGGCCATCGAGACCCCCGAGCACATCGTGTTCCGGCACCGGGTCGCCGGTCCCGCCCGGCGCCTGCTCGCCTACGCGCTCGATCTGATCCTCTGCTACGGGGTCTTCGTCGCCGTCTCCCTGCTGCTCATCATCGTGATCCTCGGGACCGCCGCGGTGAGCGACGCGACGGAGGGCGTGGCGGGCGCGGGCGTGGGCTTCGCGCTGGTGCTGCTCTTCGGCATCCAGTGGGTGTACTTCGTGGTGCTCGAGGCCTGGCGCGGCCGGACCCCGGGGAAGGCGGCGCTGGGGCTCCGCGTGGTGTCGACGACGGGGCGTCCCATCGGGCTCCGGGCGGCGGCGCTCCGCAACGTCCTGCGGGCCGCCGACGCGCTCCCGCTGACCTACTTCGCCGGGCTTCTGTCCATCGCGGGGCTCGCGTCCATGGCCACCACGCGGCGGTTCCAGCGCCTGGGCGACCTCGTGGCGGGGACCATCGTGATCGTGCCGGAGAGGGCCAGCGTCGCCGCTCCCCTCGTCCTGTGGCCTCCCGCGCAGCCCTACGAGCTCGCCCAGCTTCCGGCCGACGTGCGCCTGGACGCGGACGAGCGCCTGGCCATCGAGATGTTCCTGCGGCGCCGCGCGCGCCTCGGTCGGGCCCGCGAGCTCGAGCTGGCCGCCATGATCGCGGCGCCGCTGACCGAGCGCACGGGCTTCCGCGCGGAGGACCCCTCGCGCATGCTGGCCCTGCTCTACGACCGCGCCGCCAACGCCGGGCGCATCGACGCGCCCCCTTCCTCGCGGACCCCCGGATCATGGCGCTAGTCTCGGCCCTGACCGAGCGCGCGTTCACCGGCCGCCGACAGCGCGACTGGGAGCGGCTGGACGCGCTGGTGCGCACGGCGCAGGGGCGTGGCCTGCGCTTCCTGACGCCCGAGGAGATCGCGCAGCTCTCGCCGCTCTACCGCGACGCCTGCGCGGACCTCTCGCGGGCGGAGGGGGCGCGCTACAGCGCCCCGCTCATCGACTACCTGCAGGGCCTCGCGGCCGCCGCGCACGGGGTCCTCTACGGACAGGGGCGAGGGCGCTGGAGCGTCGTCGGAGGGGCGGGGTCGTCGATGCGCCTGGCGATCGAGGCTTTCCCGCGCGCCGTGCGCCGGCACAAGGTGGCGATGCTGCTCGCCTTCCTGCTCTTCTTCGTGCCGTTCTTCGGCGGCTTCTTCGCCACCCTGCTCGACCCTGGCTTCGCCCTGCGCATCGTCCCCGAGGGACAGCTCCGGCCGCTGGTGGACGCGTACAAGGAGGGTTTCTCCTCGGCGCGCAACGCCGGGCTCGACGCGACGATGGCCGGCTTCTACGTGAACCACAACGTCGGCATCGCGCTGCGCTGCTTCGCCACGGGTCTCTTCTTCGGCCTGGGCTCCGGCTTCTATCTCATCGAGAACGGCCTCGGGACGGGAGCCATCATGGGGTACGTCGTGTCGCACGGCGCGGGCGACAACATCCTCACCTTCGTCGTCGGGCACGGCTCGCTCGAGCTCGGCGCCATCGTCCTGGCCGGCGGCGCGGGCCTCGCCCTGGGGTGGTCCATCGTCGCGCCGGGCGACCTGACGCGCCTCGCCTCCCTGCAGACCACGGCGCGCAGCGTGGTCATCATCGTGTTCGGCGCGGCGGTCATGCTGTTCATGGCCGCGGCGGTGGAGGGGTTCTGGTCTGCGTCGGCCCTGCCGTCGCTCGTGAAGCGCATCGTCGGCGGGGTGATGTTCACGCTGGTGATGGCCTACATCACCCTTGCCGGTCGGGGCTCGGACGAGGCGGCCGCCGCCGAGCGGGCGGAGGGGGTGGACCGATGGACCTGATGCGGGCGCGGGTGGCGCTGCGCGAGCGGCCGCTGCTGGACATCCTCGACCTCGCCGTGCGGTTCTGCGCGGCGCACGCCTGGGCCTACGCGAAGGTGTCCCTCGCGGTGGTGGTGCCCGCCTTCGCCGTGTCGTGGGCGGCAGCGCGGCTCGGCGGCTGGTGGGTGGGCTGGTCGGTGACGGTCCTCATCACCGCCTTCGCCGGGGCGCCGTTCGTCGCTCTGGCCTCGCGGCTGGTGTTCGCGGACTCGGTGGGCACGCGGGAGGCGCTGGGCATCGCCCTGCGCGCAATCCCCGGGCTCATCGGCGTGCGCATCCTCCAGGCCCTCGGGCTCGCCTTCAGCATGCTCATCCTCGGGCTGCCCTGGCTCTGGCTCGGGACCATCCTCCTGTTCGTGGTGGAGGTCCTGGTGCTCGAGCAGGGAGGCGTCGGCGCCGCGCTCGGGCGCGCACCGCGCATCGCCAACGCACACTTCGGCCACGCCGTCCTCACGATGGTCCTGCTGGCGGTCGTGCCCGTGGCCGCGGCGATGCTGGCCGACGTGGCGGGAGACGAGATCCTGCAGGGGCTGCTCGAGTTCAAGCCCCCGCCCTCGATGTTCCGCGAGGGTGGCAGCTGGCTGGCCCTGCTCGGCTGGTGGGCCATGCTGCCGCTCCTGCAGACCGCACGCTTCTTTGTCTACCTCGACATCCGCACGCGCACCGAAGGATGGGACATCCAGACGCGCTTCGCGGCCATCGCGGCGCGCGCGGAGGCCCAGCGGACCGAGCAGGCGAGCCTCGGCGCGGAGAAGGCGGGCCGCCGGCGCGTGGCCGTGGGGGTCCTGACCGTCCTGGCGCTGCTGGCGGTGGCGCCGCCCGCCCACGCCGTGCTCGATCCGGCGCGCGCCCAGGCCGACCTGGACGGCGCGATGCACGAGGGCGACTACCCCTTCTGCCGCGCCCCGCGCACCCCCCTCTCGTCCCGCGCACGAGAGCTCTGCCCGCACGCCAGCGAGATCCCCGACTGCGCGGGCTTCGACGCCGAGTGCGTGAAGGCGACCACACCCCCACCGCCGGCCGCTTCGCCGCCCTCCTGGTCCTGGCCGTGGGGGAAGGGCCTGAGCATCCCGGGCTTCGTCGGGACCATCGCGCAGGTCCTGGTGTGGCTCCTCGTCGCTGCGCTGATCCTCGCCATCCTCATTCCCGTGGTGCGCGCCATCGCGCGCGCCCGGCGCGAGGCAGTGAAACCCCAGCGCAAGGAGGACCGCGAGGCGCCCGCGCAGGACGCCCCCATCTCGGCGCTCCCGATGATGACCGACGAGGAGCTGCTGCTGTCGCGGGGCGACGAGCTGGCGCGCGCCGGTCACTACGCCGCCGCGCTGCAGCACTACCTTGCGGCCAGCCTGCGGGCGCTCGACAAGCGGGGCGCCGTGCGCATCGCCCGGGACCGGACCAACGGCGAGTACGTCCGCGCCTGCAGCGACGCCGGCGCCAAGCCCGCGCTGCGGGACATCGTCCGCGAAGTCGACCGCGTGCAGTTCGGAGGCGAGGAGGCGACCTCGGAGGGCGTGTCCCGCGCGGCGCAGCGCGCCCTGGGGATCGTGCGGGCGCTGCCGGTCCTCGCGCTGATGGTGGTGCTGGCGTGTCTGCCGGGCTGCGGGGGCGCCAGGAGCGCGAGCCTGCCTCGCGCCGGCGACGATCCCGCGGGACGAGAGCTATTTCGCGACGTGCTTAGGCGGCAGGGCGCGGACGTGGCGGCGCTGGGGACGTCGCTGGCGTCGCTGACCCTGCCCAAGGCCGGTGAGCGCGCGCCCGCCGTGGTCGTCGATCTGGAGCGCACCGCCCTGGACGACGACACCAGCGACCACCTGGTGGAGTGGGTCGACGCGGGCGGCGTGCTGGTCCTCGCCGGCAACCCGTTCGAGTGGCCCAAGGCGTTCGGCGCGGGGGGCGCCCTGTCGACGGGCTCGCACAAGATCAGCGTGCGCCGGCTGCTGGCCCGCAGTGTCCCCGACTCCGCGGAGGAGTCGGACGGGGACGACGGAGTGGATGAGAAGTCCATCTACGCCCGCACGAACGAGCACGGGGTGCTGGCCTCGGGCACGGCGCTGGCCTTCAAGGGCCCGAGCGAGCGGGTGGCCTGGTTCGACGACGACATGACCTACGCAGCCGTGCTCGGGCACGGCAAGGGGTTCGTCCTCGGGATCGCGAGCAACGAGCTGATGACCAACGCGGGTCTGGCGCGGCCCGGGAACGCCGCGGCCATGGTGTCCATCTTCTCGAGCACGGACCGGCTGGAGCTGCGCGTCGCTGATCCGGAGGACGGGGTGTCGCCGCCATCGACCCCGGTCGCCGCGCTCCTGCGGGCAGGCCTGGGGACGGGGCTGGTGCACGCGCTGGTGGCGATCGTGGTGCTCTTCCTCGCCGTCGGCACGCGCCTCGCCCGCCCCAGGCCCGCGACTCCGCCGCGGCGGCGCGCGTTCGCCGAGCACGTCGAGGCAGTGGGCGCGCTCTACGCGCGCACCCGCAACGCGCCTCACGCGCTCGCCGCCTATGCGCGCTTCGCCGACGAACGCCTGCGCGCGCGCATGCCGCGGGGCTCGGGGGACGTCGCGGCGTTCCTCGCGTCGCGCGCGCGGATGCCACTCGACGCGTGCCAGCGGCTGTGGGCGCGCGCGGTGCAGGCGAAGGCGGGGGCGCCCCCACTGGGAGACGAGCTGGCCGTGTTGCGGGAGCTCAGCGCGGTGTATGCCGCGGCGATGGCGCAGGCGATGTCCCACGAAGAGCGATAGGAGCCGGAGATTGGACGCGAACCTTTTTCAGCAGACGTTCGACCGCATCAAGCAGCAGATGGCGCGCGTCGTGGTGGGCCAGCAGGAGCTCGTCGAGGGGGTACTGGTGGCGACCATCGCCAAGGGCCACGTCCTCGTGGAGGGGGCGCCGGGCCTGGGCAAGACCCTGGTGGCGCGGACGTTCGCCATGGTCAGCGGCTGCGCCTTCAAGCGCATACAGTTCACGCCGGACCTGATGCCGAGCGACATCACCGGCTCCAGCGTCTACAGCCGCGAGACGGGCACGTTCACCTTCGTCGCCGGGCCGATCTTCGCCCAGCTGCTCCTGGCGGACGAGATCAACCGCGCGCCGGCCAAGACGCAGAGCGCCCTGCTCGAGGCCATGCAGGATCACCAGGTGACCGTCGACGGGACGTCCCGGGCCCTCCCCGGGCCGTTCGTGGTCGTGGCCACGCAGAACCCGGTCGAATCCCAGGGAACCTACCCGCTGCCCGAGGCCCAGCTCGATCGCTTCCTCTTCAAGCTCACGGTGGGCGATCCGCCCCCCGAGATCGAGCGAACCATCGTGCGCCACCATGCCGACGGCTTCGATCCGACCAACCTCTCGGCGCTGGAAGCGGCCACGTCGCCGCAGGAGATCGTGGCCATGCAGCAGCACGCGCAGGGCGTGCACATCGACGACGCGGTGATCGCGTACATCGTCGAGCTGGTACGACGAACGCGCGACGACAAGGCCATCGAGCTGGGCGCCAGCCCGAGGGCGAGCATCGCGCTGCTGAAGTCGGCGCAGGTGTTCGCGGCGAGCGAGGGACGCACGTTCGTCACGCCCGACGACGTGAAGCCCATGGTGGCCGCCGTGCTGAGGCACCGCGTCATGCTCCACCCGGACGCTCAGCTCCAGGGCATCTCGGCCGACGAGCGCATCGAGGAGATCGTCCGCGCCGTCCCGGTCCCGCGCCTGGCGGCCTGACCGCTACTCGAAGACGACCTCGACCTCTTCCAGGTCCTCGACGCGCTCCTCGAGCCGCGGCGGAATGGCGCGGAACAGGCGCTCGATCTCCTGGGCCCACTGGCGACCTCCCTGGGCGGGCGGCTCCAGATCGCGGGCGATGCGCTCCAGCTCGGATTTCCGTGCAGGCGAGAAGCCCATGAGCGACGCCGCGCGCTCGAGCAGCTCTTCCTCCTTCGGATCCAGGTCCTCGTCGACGCCCGCCATCCACGCGGCGCCGACGTAGAGGAACGCGCGCTCCTTAAGCGAGAGCGTGTCGACCAGGATCTGGTCCACGGGCACGGGCTTCTGCAGGACGTCGGTCAGCCTGTCGCGCAGCTCCTTCGACAGGTTGAGGATGCCCGCGGCGCCGAGGACCCCGGCGCGTTCCGTGTCTTCCAGGCGCCCGTCGGCCCAGGCCATGGCGATGAGCATGGCCAGGGTCTCGACGCAGGCCTGGCAGGAGATCGTGAGCCTTCGCATGGCGCGAGGATAGCTCACATGACGACGCCGAACCGCAGCAGGTCGATGGTCGGGATGGCCTCCTGCCCGAGGGTCCGGGACAGCGCGGCGGCCCCCGAGGGTGGCGAGACGCCGGCGGGCAGCGAGCTCGACGAGGTCGAGAGGATCGGGATCTGCACCCCCGCGTCGACTCCGATCCTCAGGGCGTGCCAGCTCCACAGGAACCCGAGCCGCGGATTCAGGAAGGTGGTGTCCGCCGTGTTCGAGCCCGAGACGCTCCCTGCGCTCCCCACCGTGACGCTGGCCGTCTCCGACAGGTGCTGCTTGCCGGCCCGCAGTCCGATGAAGAAGCCGTTGCGGAAGGGAAACACACGACCGTCTGCGGCCAGCGCCCAGAGGCTGGTCTGCACGCCGGAGAACGTGGTCGTGGGCAGCGCGCTGTACTCCGCTCCGAGGACGACGAGGCGGTCGAACTCGAGCAGGCCCTCGATGGCGAGGGGACGGGGAAAGCCCACACCTCCCAGAAGGCCGACGTGGACGCCGCCATCTCGATGCGACGCGTCGCTGTCCCTGGGCGCAGGCACAGAGGGCTCGGTGGAGGTGGCGCTGGGTGCGGTCGGCGAGGTCTGCGCGAATGCCGTGGCGGAGGCGAGCGAGACAAAGCCGCACGCGGCCGCGCCGAGGAGCGGATTGCACTTCATGGGTCACCTCTTGCCGGCGGGCCGGGGAAGGGTGGAGGGGTTGGGGTGGCTGTCTGGTTCGTTGCGGTCGACCAAGGGCCGGTTCAGACCGAGCCCTCGCCACCCATCAATGCGATGGCCGTGCCGTGGCGCTTCTGTCATGGCCGGAAGGAGAGGGGTCGTGCGACTCCACGTCATCTCAGGAGAAAGCCGCCGGGCCCTCGCATTCCTGGTGTGGCGGAATGTGCCGCCTGGTTCATTCCCGACCAGGGCCGAGGACCGTGGCCCTCGGCGCGTGACGTAAGATGTCGGCGCAGAGCCGTGGAGACCCGACACGCGCCCGTCTCGTTCGTGGTGGACCGCGCCCACTACGAGCACGTGACGCTCGCCATCGCCCGGGCGCAGACGTCGGTGTGGATCTCCACGGCCAACGTGAAGCAGCTGATGACCGAGGCCCCGGTCGGCACCCGCGACCGGGCGCGCGGCCGCTACGTGCCCATCCTGGACACCCTCCAGTCGCTCTGCGATCGCGGCGTGCAGGTCCGCATCCTCCACGCGACCCCGCCTTCGGGCCCCTTCCGCCAGGAGCTGGCGGCACGCGCGGGGCGCCTGCAGCCTCCGCGCTTCGAGATGCGTGTCTGCCCGCGCGTGCACATGAAGATGATCGCCATCGACGGTGCGATGCTCTACCTGGGGAGCGCCAACTTCACCGGGGCGGGGCTGGGCGCGAAGGGCGACGGACGACGCAACTTCGAGCTGGGCGTCCTGACCGACGACGAGTGGATGCTCGACCAGGCGCAGGCGCGCTTCGAGCTCATCTGGCGCGGCGGCGAGTGCGGCGCCTGCCGGATGCGCCGCGAGTGCCCCGCGCCGCTGGACCAGATCAGGAAGCCACCGGTCCGTCCCCGGCGGAGCCGCGCGTGAATCCCGCTGCCGCAACGCTCCAGCTCGATTAGCTTGTTCCGGCAACGATGCTGCCGACCCGCCGTCTTGCCCTCTTCGCGATGCTCGCGACGGCGCTGGCCGTGGTGGCCGGCTACGCGGAGCCCCTGCGGGGAGCGATGTTCGTCGTCGACGGCGTGCTCGTGCTCGGCTTTCTCGCCGATCTCGGGTTCGCGCTGGGCCGGCGGGTCGACGTGGAGCGGCAGGCGGCGGCGATCTTCTCGGTGGGACGCCCCAACCTCGTCACCCTCGTGCTGCGCAACCGCGGCTGGCGCTCGCTGCGTGGCGTGATCGCCGACGATCCGCTCGATGCCTGCGAGGCGGCCGGTAACCCCGGGCGGTTCGACCTCCCGTCTCACGCCACCACGACGGTGCGCTACGAGATCACCCCCGGCCGACGCGGGCGGCGGAGCTTCGGCGGGGTGAGCGTGCGCTATGCGTCGCCGCTCGGGCTCGTCGCCCGGCAGGAGCGCCTCGAGCTCCCCGCGGACGTCGACGTCTACCCCGATGTGCACGCCGCGCGGGCGCTCGAGCTGCTGCGCAGGCAGGGCCGGCAGGACGCGCGGCTGGGGAGCCTGCGGGTGCGGGGGGGCGACACCGAGTTCGAGCGGCTGCGGCCCTACCAGGTGGGCGACGAGATCCGTCACGTGGACTGGCGGTCCAGCGCGCGGCGCGACGATCTCACGGTGAGGCAGTTCCAGGCCGAGTCGAACCAGAACGTCATCTTCGCCCTGGACGTCGGCCGGAGCATGCGCGGCGACACGGGAGGCCTGACCGCGGTGGATCACGCGCTGAACGCGGCCCTGCTCACGGCGGACGTCGCGCTGCGCGGCGGGGACAAGGCGGGGCTGATGGTGTTCGACGAGACGCCGCGCCGGTTCGTGCCTCCGACCGGCGGGCGGGCGGGCGGACGCAAGCTGACGCGCGCCGTGTACGACCTCGAGGCCGGGCTGGGCGCCACGGACTACGGCTCGGCCATGGCCTTCCTTCGCGCGCAGGTCCGGGTCCGCTCCCTCTTCATCGTGTTCACCAACCTCCTCGAGCCGCGCTCGGCCAAGGAGCTGGCCACGTCGGTGAAGGGGCTCCTGCCGCGCCACCTCCCCCTGTGTGTCCTGCTCCGCGACACCGACGTGGAGACGCTGGCCACCGCGCCCGCAGCCGGCGCGGAGGACCTCTACGTACGCGCCGCCGCCGCCGAGTCGCTTGCGTGGCGCGACTCGCTGGTGCGGGGGCTGCGCAACGCCGGCGTGCTGGTGCTCGACGCCAAGCCCAGCGAGCTCACGCCGGAGCTGGTGAAGGGGTACCTCGACGTGAAGGCGCGGCGGCTGCTGTAGGGCCGGAGCGGCACCTCGCGAGGAACTCACGCAGCACCGCGATGGTCTCGTAGATCACCCCCTCCTGGTAGCGGTAGGCCATCTCCTGGCCCATGGGCACCAGCATGCTCAGCGACTGACGCCGTGACCGGGCGGCGAGCTCCTCGAGCGCGTGGACGACCCGGTCGATCCCCTCGAGCACCTCCGGCCTGGTGTTCTCCGCGTCGGGGCCCAGCCGCTGGATGTCGCCCAGCGTGGTGGACGGCGGGAAGAACTGACCGAGCTCGCCCTCCAGCTTCACGCGCGCGGCGTCGATGCGCCAGAGACGGAAGCGGTGTCCGGCGCCCATCGCGTTGAAGAGCAGGCTGACGGCCATCACGACGTAGGCCCAGTTGGCGGGCGGCATCACGTCCACCAGCCAGGGGAGGTATTCGTCGGCGAGCTGCGGGCCCCCGTTGGCGTAGTAGTCGGCGGCCGCCGGGGCCAGGGCGAGACCGGTGGTGTTCGGCGTGTCCCTGTTGTGAAGCAGGAAGTCGGGGTGCTCCGCCGACAGGAGCGTCAGCAGATCGACCGTCGCGATCCGGCTCGCGCAGCCGTTGGCGACGAGCAGCGTTTCCACCTTCATGACGGTGCGCTCCGATGGCGGCACGTAGTGGACGGCGTCGTAGCTGCCGGCCCCCACGTGACCAGTCTTCAGGTGCGGTAGCCGCCGCGCCACCGCGTGCGCCGTCGTGAAGCTCGCGATCTGCATGCCTCTGTGCAGGACCCACTCCTCGATCAGCGGCGCGTCGGCGTCCATGACCACCGCCGCGAGATCGAGCTCCTCGTGCGCGGCCATCCCGAGCTCGTCCTCGACGCTGTGGTTGGACAGCGTGACGTTCAGCGACGCGAACTCGGGCAGGGCGAAGATCTCGCGGGCGAGCACGTCGGTGCCGCTGCCGGCGGGGCCGATGCCGATGCGGAGCCCGTGGAGATCGGCGAAGTCGTTGACGAACTGGGCGCTCCGCCCGAGAAAGAGCAGGGACTCGGGCTTGGCGAAGCGGCCGATGAGCTGGATGCCGGGTGGCCAGCGGGTGCCGTCCTGCGCGAGCGCGAACTGGAGCTGGCAGCCGTGCGAGGCCTCGGCCAGGCGGGTGACGTTCTCGACGGAGCCCGCGCTCTCGACGTTGTCGACGGAGCCGAGGCGGCGGGCAGCGGCGGCCGACAGGCCGGTGACCGTGGCGTGGTAGTTCCCCCCCGCGGCACCCGACAGGATGCGCACGTGCAGCCGGCTCATGTCGTGGCGGAAGTCGACCCTCGAGCCGAGGAAGGCTACGGCCCCGACGAGCAGGACCACGAGTCCCACGCGCGCAGCGACGTGGCGGAGCGACGGACGTGCGCGGCGCCCTGCGAGCGGGCGTCCGCTACGATTGGGTTCGAGGGGGGAGGGCACGTCCCGCCCGTCACCGCTGCGGCGGAGGGCCCTTCTTCGCGAGCAGATCGCCGAAGGTGAAGCGTGCCTCGGCCTTCAACTGCTGCCGGTACTGCTGGTAGGCGCTGCGCTCTTGCTCCTCGCTGAGCGCCTTGATCGAGAGCTTCACCTCGCCGCGGCGGGGGTCCATCTCGATGACCTTGGCGTCCACCTCCTGGCCCACCTTGAACGCCTTCCGGAGCTCGGTCCCTCGCGGCGTACCGGTTCCGGCGGAGGTGATGTAGCCGCGCGAGTTCCGGCCCGTGACGCCGAGGATCCGGACGACCAGGCCGCCGCTCTCGATCGTCACGATCTTGCACTTCACCGGCTTGTGCGGCTGGACGCGCTGGGGGGTCTCGTTGGCTGCCTCGCCCGTGGGAGCGGGGTGCAGCGCGATCTTGTGGTTGCTGGGGTCGACGTGCGACACGACGACCTCGATCGGGTCGCCGACCTTGACGACCTCGCCCGGGCTCTCGATGCGGTTGATGGACAGATCGGCCAGGTGAATCAGCCCGTCGATGCCCGGCTCGAGCTCGACGAACGCGCCGAAGGGTTGCAGCCGCACGACCTTGCCCGAGTGCTTGGTCCCCTGCGCGTACTTCTGCGCGACCTGCTGCCACGGGTCCGGGATGGTGGCCTTGTGCGAGAGCCAGATCTTCCCGCGCTCGTCGATCTTCAGGACCTTGACGCGGGTCGTCTCTCCCACCTTGAAGACGTCGCTCGGACCGTCCCCGCGGTTGTGGCTCATCTCCTGAAGAGGGACGAGCCCCTCGATGCCGCCGACGTCGATGAACGCGCCGAACGACACCACGCTGCGGACCTTGCCCTCGAGTTCCTCGCCGATCTTCAGGCGGGCCAGCGCCTCGGTGCGCGCCTTCTTGGCCTCCTCCTCGATCATCGCCTTGCGGGAGAGGACGAGGTCGCGACCGCGCTTGGCGTACTGGGTGACGACGAAGGACAGCCGCTGCCCGACCAGGTACGAGAGATCGGCCCCCAGCCGCATGTCGATGTGGGAGCCCGGGACGAACGCCCGCAGGCCGTCGACGTCGACCTCCACCCCGCCCTTGATCACGCCGGTGACGAGCCCTTCGATCGTGGTCTTCTCGTTGAAGGCCTTCTCGACGATGGGCTTGGCGCGCTCGGCGCGGTGCGGATGGTGCGTGAGGACGACCAGGCCGCCGCGCGCCCCGTCGTTGTGGACCACGGCGATGAAGTCGGCGCCGACCTCGAGCGTCACGCGAGGGACCTTCGGCTCCCGCGGAGGGCTGGGCTCGGCCGCGGCCTCGGCGACCGCCGGCACGGGCTCCGGGACAGGCTCAAGCGCAGGGGCAGGCGGTGCCTCTTGCTCCGGTGCGGCCTCGACCGGGGCCTCGGCGGAGGCCTCTTGCCCGACCTGTCCTCCGGGGGCTTCCCCCTCGCCCTGGGCCGCCGGCGCCTCGTCCTCCGCTGCCGCTGCGCGCGGCGGCGGGGCCTGGTCGTCGTCCTCGGGCAGGAGCATCTCGCGGCGATCGAAGATCGCGTGCGCCTTGCCGGGGATGTCGATGAGGATGGCCTCGTCGGTGATCTCGATGATCTTCCCGAACACGATGTCGCCCGCGTTGACGGGGGGGCGTTCGCGGGGGGGACCATGCTTCTTCTCCCGCTTCTTGTCGCGGGGCGGCTTGGGTGCGGCGTGCTCGTCGGTCGCCTCGGTCGCCCCCGCGGCTTCCTCCGCAGAGCCTTCCTCGCCGGCAGGCCGCGCCTCGGCCCCGCCCTCGTGCGCCTCGTGGGGCTTCTTCTTGCGGCGACGGCGGCGCTTCTTCTTCTCGCCGGTGGCTCCCGGCTGGCCGGTCGCCTCCCCGCTGGCGGACGTCTCGCCCTCGCCTGCGGTCTCCTCGCCCTCGCCCTCATGGTGCTCGTGCTCGCCGACGTGCTCGGCCGCGTCGTGCTCGCCTGCGTGGTCGGCAGGGGCTGCGGGCGCAGCTCCACCGTTGATGGCGGGCTCGCTGCTCGCGAGCACTGCGCTGGTCTCGGCCGGAACCGTGGGCTGGGAAGCCTCGGGCGTCGAGTTGTCGGTGGGCGTTTCCGTGGTGGTCATGGAGTCAGGGGGAAGGGGCGCGAGAGCCTAGCTCAGTTTGAGCCGGTTTTCCCGCCAAGTCGCCGCGAACCTGTCGGGGAGCGACGTGGTCGGCCGCGAGCCCGTGGGCCGCGAGACGGTTCTGGTAGTAGAAGATGAGCCGCGTGTCGACGAGGACCAGCGAATCTCCCCTGGGCTCGAGCACCGGCGTCGTGTGATAGCCGCTGAACGCCCGGAGCGCCTCGTCGAGGATCTCCCGCCCGGAAGCACGCCCCAGCCGCGGTCCGAGCACGATTCCCCCGCGCCCCTCCAGCTCCCTCACGCGGTCCCGCAGGTGCTCGACGCGCTCCGCCAGCTCGGTCCGCGAGATCACCACGTCGTCCTGCGAGCGCAGCAGGGCGAAGATGTCACCCGAGGGCATGGATTCTCGCAGCTTCTCGAAGGCGCACGCCGCCACGAGGTGAGTGGCCATGGCCACCGTGTCGCGCAGATAGGCAGCGACGATGGCCTCCCCCAGCTCGCGCGTGTACTGGGCGTCGCGCGCGGGGTCGGGGCCGACGCGGCCGGTGGCGTCGGTCAGGTACGAGAGCACGTCCACCACGTGCCCGCGGGCGTCGTGCGACACGCCGTCCTCGTCCACCTGATTGCCGATGCAGTCGAGCGGGCGCCCGAACCGGATGACGCAGCCGGCGTCGAGCCCCAGCAGCTTGCGGACGAACGCCGCGACGCGCCCGGGACGAGACGACTCGTCGTCCTCGATGATGTACCGGTGCTTGCCCTCTTCCTGGAGGAAGTCGCCGACCAGGGTCTCGGCCTCCAGGGTGAGGAGGTAGTTGATGGTGGCGGGCACGAAGTACACGGGGCGAGGCTTTCCTGCCGCCGCGCTGTGCCCCATGGCCTCGATGCCGGTGCCGGCGAGCCCCAGCTTCAGCTTGCGCTCCACGGCGCCGGAGCGCGAGCGCGTCCCTCCGGGGAAGAAGAGCGAGTGGTAGCCGTTCTCGATGAGGACGCAGGAGTATGCCTTGAGCACGTCCTTGTAGAGGCCGTGCTTCAGCCGGCGATCGACGCGGTAGGCCCCGAGGTTGTGCATGAAGAACGACAGCACGGGGTTCGTGAAGAGGTTCTTGCCCGCCCCGTAGGTCGCAGGCGGTAGCCCGGCGCGCTCCAGCGCGAAGCCGAAGACGACCGAGTCGAGGTTGGAGAGGTGCGTGGGGACGAACACGAGGGTCCCCTTCTCCGCCAGCCCCCGGATCGCGCCCACCGGGCCTTCGATCACGACACGACCATCCAGCGCCCGCAGGTCGAAGGCCCCCCCGAGGTGCCGCAGGGTCTGCATCGGAGACATGAGCAGCCCGATGAGGGGAGCGGCGGCGCGCGTGGCGAACTTGTACACCCGCGGGTCGAAGTTGCCGGCGACGTCGGTGGCGTAGCGCCTGGCGATGTCGCGCAGCTTCTCGGCGCTCTCCTCCTTCGACATCCGGCCGAGCGCCCGGGCCAGCGCCCGCCACTGGGCGTAGGGGACGATGTCGTCGCGCCCGGCGACCTGCTGGCGCTTCACCTCGAGGAACGCCGCTTCGTTCAGGACGAGGTGCGGGTCGCGTACGCCGTCGCACACCCGACGCACCACCTCCTCGACGAGGGCATCACGCTGCTCATTGAAGGAGAAAAGGTGGGGCTGCACGGGGCTCAGGCTACGAGAAAAGCTTGGCCGGAGGCGTCGCGAATCACAAGCCGCCGGCCTGCCCATCGCCGGCCCCTCCAGCGCGGGAGCCGAGCTATGCTATCGCGCGTAGTTCCCTTGGTAACCCGGATGACCGACGAGAACGCCCTCGCCGACCTGCTCGCCTTCGTACTGGCCGGCCGCCCTGAGCGGCTGATGCAGGTCGCCGTGGCGCAGATGCCACCCGAGCAGCGTCCGGCGGTGGGGGCCGTGACTGACACCATCGCGGCCCTGGCAGCAGCCGCGGAGCCGGTGGAGCCGGGGGTCGGGCTACGCCAGCGGGTCCTAGCGGCGGCAGAGAAGCAGCTCCGAACCCGACCGCGACGGGCTCTGCTGGTGTGCGACATGATCGTGGACCACCTGACCCCGGGTCGTCCTCTCGAGGTTCCGAGGGCTCGCGACATCGTGCCTGCGGTGGCCAAGCGCATCGAGGACGCCCGCGCCCAGGGCATCCCCGTGGTCTACGTCCTCGATCGCCACGAGCCAGACGACCCCGAGCTGGACGAGTGGAGCGCCCACGCCATCGAAGGGAGCGAGGGCGCAGAGGTCTGGCCGCCCCTCGCGCCGAAGCCGGGTGACCGCATCGTCACCAAGCCTAGCTACAGCAGCTTCTTCGCCTCGAGCCTCGACGAGGTGCTCGAGTCCCTGGCGGTCGACACGCTGGTCATGACGGGTTGCGCCACCGAGGTGCAGCTGATGACCACGGCCACCGACGCCCTCCAGCGTGGCTTTGCGGTCGAGATCCCTCCCGACAGCCAGGCTGGCTACAGCGCCGTGGGCGAGGGAATGGCGATGGGCGTCATCGGCGCCCTCATCCCGTACGTCCCCGCCCGCAAAGCCAGGCTCGAGCGGATCGCCGCTCGCGCCTAGCTCGCGCTACCCGGATCTCAGCGCCAGCGGGCTTCGACCCACACGTGCGAACGACCGCGAACTTCCCAGTGCGCGGGCGCCCAGACCGCCGCTGCATACGGACGGCGCTGGTAACGGCCGGCCACCCACACGTACTGCCCGTGCCACCAGCGGTGATAGCCCGGCGTCCAGTACCACTCCGCTCCGGGCGCAGCCGGAACGACCTCGACCTGGACGGGGGGCGGCGGGGGCGGCTCGGCCTCCACCACGACCTCGGCGGGCTCGCCCTCGGCCACGACGGGGGGGGCAGGCGGGGGCGGTGCCGGAGGCGGCGGGCTGGAGCCGCAACCTGCGGCCGGAACGGCGAGCGCAAAGACGGAAGCAACGATGAGCATACGTGACATGGATGTCTCCTCCCTCAGGAAGGGCATGAGTACACGAGGCAACTGCCAGGTTCGACGATAAAGGACCGGAAAAGATTCGGGCCTTTGCTGCCACTAGCCGCGGACCCTCTGCGCAAACCACCAGTGGTGCCCTTCGGGGTCCCTCGCCTGGTAGCCGCGATCGACCCAGTACCCCTCACCGTAATCCGTCGTCTCGGGCTCCTGGGAGATGACGGCGCCGGCCCTCCGGGCGTGGGCACAGTGGACGTCGACGTCGTCGACGTAGACGAAGAGGGCCTGCGTGTTCGCCCCGTCCAGCTGGCGCGGGCTGTGGGGGTAGCGCTCGGGCCGCAGCTTGGTGCCCGCCACGATGATCACCCCACCGTCGAAGGTCAGCTCGGTGTGGACGATGACCCCCTCCCCGCCCTCGATCTTCACGCGACACTGGAAGCCGAACGCCTTGCACAGCCACTCGACGGCAGCCGCCGGGTCTTCGTAGAAGACGGCGGAGGAGATGCGTGGCCAGTCCCGGGGCGGCGGTTTCATGCGCCGGAGTGAAGCCGGATCCTTCCGGACACGCCAGGTGATTCGGCGCACATCCAGCCATGATGGATGGCGACGGAATCCATGGGCCACCAACCATCTCTGCTCGAGCGCGAGCTTTGCGCGCAATTCTGGCGCCTTGCACCTTCGGCCAGGGGAAGCCTTCGACCACGGGAGGGTTGCCACCCGGCCTGTCTCGCGGCGGAGCATGTCTTGCAAAAGAGGATAGTCATCATGAATTTCGATCGGCGTAGCGGTGCGCCATTGACGTTCACGTGGCTCCTCGGCCTGGCGCTGGGGGGCACGTGCGCGGCGATGCTGGCTGCGTGCAGCGCGAGCTCCGGCACGCAAGGCGGTGGCTGGAACGGCCAGAGCGGCGGTGGTCCCCTCGGTGGCAGCACGGACAACGAGTCGACCGGCCCGGCGAGCGACGCCTCCGTCGCGCCCATCGACGAGGCCGGGGGGCTGACCTTTGACGCCGGGGCCAACGGCGCCAGCACGACGGACGGAGACGCCGGCACGGGTGAGGCTGCGTCGGACGGCCCATCCACCGGAGAAGCGACCACGGAGGGAGGCGGCAACGCGGGCGCGACACCCGACTTCACGCTCATCGACACGGCGATCACCGGCATCATCGACGGGTCCCCGGTGACCGGCTTCGACCCCATCGCCCAGGACGCCACCATCAACCTCGGCAAGGTCAGCTCGACCCTCAGCATCCGCGCGAACACGGTGCCCGCCGTGGTGGGGAGCGTCGCCTTCGCGCTCGACGCCACCTACACGCACACCGAGAACACGGCCCCGTACATGCTCTGCAGCGACGACGGGGCCGGCAACATCGTCTCCTGCGCCTCGGTGCTGACGGTGGGCAAGCACACGCTCACGGCCACGCCGTACTCGGCGGCGAGCCTCGGGGGGGATGCCGGAGCCCCCATCACCCTGGATTTCACCATCGTCGATGTGGTTGACGCGGGCACCGACGTGACGGACGCCGGAGGGCAGTGACCCTGTCACCCGTTCGTGCGGCACGGGGGTGGGGAGGTTCCTCGCCCGTCCCGCCGTAGAACCTCCCAACATGCTGGAGATCATCTTCCTCGTCTGGTTCGTGCGTCGCCTCTCCCGGATCGCACGCGAAAAAGGGCGCTCCGGCGGGTGGGGCGGCCTCGGCGCCGCCCTCTGGTTCGGGGGGGAGGTCACGGGGCTGGTGGTCGGAACGGCAGCCGATGCCGGGGCCGGCGCCTACCTCATCGCGCTGGTCTTCGCGGCGGTCGGCGCGACCGTGTCGTACGTCGTCGTCAAGTCACTGCGCCCGGCGAACGACGCCATGGCCTACCTGGAGATGTCCCCTCCCGGCGCAGGCAACTTCGTGCCGCAGGGTCCGCCCGACCTGGCGAACCCCTACGCCCCCCCGCGCGCTCGCTAGGCCGTCTGCGCCAGCGCGCCGGTGATGACCTTCGCGGTCCCCGAGGGGCTGATGATGCTGCTGATGGTCGCCTGCGACGCGCCGACCGCGGCGAGCATCGTCTGTCCGTAGGCCGCGAGGGTGTCCACGGCCTTGATGTCTCCGCTGCTGTTGCCGGCGCCCGTCTGCGAGTTAATGGGCGTGCAGCCGTAGTCGGTCTGCACCGGCGTGACCGCCCCCACCACGCCCCCCTTGAAGGGCTTGCCGATGGTGACCGACACCTGGTGATTCGGGTTGTGCTGGCGCCCGTCGGTGTTGCCCGGGCCGATGGTGCGGCCGAAGACGTTGAGCGACATGAAGGTGACCTGGTCCTGCAGACCCGCGGTCTGCAAGGCCTGCATGAGCGCGACGATGGTCTGCACCCCCGACACGGTCTGCGACGTCTCGGTGGCGAGCCCGATGTCGCGGTGGTTGTCGCCGCCGAAGGGGATGTGGATGGCGATGACGGGCGACACGTTCATCTGGATGAGGGCGACGGCCGCCGTCACCTGCGAGGTTGCGGTGTTGTCGGTGATGGTGTCGAGCGCGTCGAGCAGGTTCTGCTTGATGTTGCGCACCTGCTGCTGCGACGTGACCATCGCGTCGATGTACTGCTGCTGCGCCGGGCTCGCCCCGTTCTTGTAGAGCGAGTAGAGCTGGTTCATCGTCTGGTCGCGCAGCGGCTGCAGGTTGGTCAGCGGACCGGTGGGGTTGGCCAGCGTCGCCTTGAGGGCGAGGGGCGGAACGATGGGCAGCGTCGTGCCGCTGAAGCTCAGCGCCTCCGAGGGCGAGGACGCGCCGATGCTGATGGGCTGGGTCTGGATGGTGTTGAGGCACGGCGCCATCGCCTTGGCCAGCATCGAGGGCAGCATCTCACCGGCCGGCGTGGCACCCAGCAGCTCGAGCACGTCCGGCTCCTTGGGGTGGACCGGGGTGTTGGTCATCATGTGCCAGAACACCGTGCGCGAGAGCACGCTGGCGGGCAGCGTGGTCCACGGCGTCGCCGCCGTGTAGGTCTGTCCCCCGAGGTTCAGCTGCGCCGGCGCCATCGTCGGGTCGGTACTGTGGACGATGGCGGGATCTTCGTAGGTCCCCGGCACGCTGGCGTTGATCGGGTCGCCGTTCCCCGACGTGTTGAAGATGATGTACTGCGCCTGACTCTGCGTCGCGCAGCTGGGCCCCGAGCCCGCCGTCTGGGCCAGCGCCTTGCGGGGGTCGAGCAGGAACGACACCGGCAGCCCGGTGGCGAGCGCCCGGAGGCCGATGCAACCGGCGCCGAAGAGCGTGGACAGGAGGGCTTCGCGTCGAGAGACCATGAGAACGTTCCTTTTCCGGTGGGTCGCTGGTGAAGTGAACGGCGCCTACATCCCGATCGACACGAACGTCGGCGACAGACACGCGGCGATGAAGGTCGACTGCAGCGCCTGCGTGGGCGTCGTGCCCTTCTGCTGGAGGGCCGCCTGGTAGTGCTGCTGGAGCAGCTGCGTCGCCGGGACGGTGCGCGGGTCCGGCGTTGTGAGCCCCATGACGAGGCTGACGAAGTCCGAGATGGCGGCGGTCGACTGCGAGCTCGACCACTGCTTGACGCCCGGCTGCTGCTTGCTGGTGGGCACGTCGATGACCTGCTGCGCCACCGTCTCGCAGATGTTCTCGGCCGCTGCCCGGAAGAAGAGCGTGGGCTGGTTGGGGAGCACCGGCGCCACCGAGCCGCGCCCGTAGCCGTCGGACGGGAGGCCCGACACGATCTCGGGGATGGTGGCGGTGGAGGCGGTGCCCTTGGCGTACAGCGAGGTCAGCCCGCACACGTCGGTGAACCCGAGCCGGGCGTTGAGCGCGGCGCACAGGTGGTCGCGCCGCGACACCGCCACCACCTCGCCGTTCTGCGCCGCCGTGGCGGTCTCGGTCGCGTTGGTCACGATGGGCGAGGCCAGCAGCTCCTTCACCAGCCCGTTCCACGAGTAGTTCGAGCTCGTGAAGTCGCTCACGATCTGCACGAACACGGGATCGGTCGCGTCGCACGCCGAGGAGTTGACCCAGTAGCAGAGCTTCTGAACCCACGCGGGGGCGAAGTAGGGGTGCGTGGCCAGGGCATTGCCGAGGTCGCCGACGCTGTTCACGGGCTTGATGACGCCACGGAAGGCGAACATGCCGGGCTGCTGGGTCCAGGTCGGGTCGATCTGCGAGTGGTAGTTCCACGAGTAGGTCGCCGAAAGGATGGAGCGCGACGGGTCGAGGATCTTGTGGCAGCCGTAGCAGGCGGCCTGGTCGGCGTGCGTGGTGTCGAGGCCCGGCGTTCCGGGCGGCGTGGTCGTGTCGGTGCCGTCCACCATCGACCCGAGGGACACGATGAAGGTCTGGTTCATCGTGACGCGCATGGTGTTGCTGGTGTTGGTCGGCCAGTTGGCGGCGAAGGCCGGCGTGCTGAAGAACCCGACGCGCGGCATCTTGAGCACGAGCTGCGTGCTCTGCCGGAGGGTCGGCAGGTCGTAGAAGGTCGACGTCGCCTCGCCCTGGGCCGGCGGGCGGATGGTCACCATCGTCCAGTCCGAGAAGTCGGACGTCTGCAGCTGCGGGGCCGTGGCGCTGCCGCCGAACGGCGGGCAGTTGACGCTGCTGCCGTTGGGGTTCTTGCGCCCGTCGAGCGACCCGTAGAGCAGGTAGTGGATGGTCGACGAGTCCGACGGGTAGACGATGGGATCCGTCTGGCAGCCCGCGACCGACGAGTTCGCCGTGGCGACGTCCGGGTCGTACCAGTGCATGTAGTTGGGGCTGGTGGGGTCGAGCGTCTGCGCCATCGGGATGGGCCCCTGGGCGGACTCCACCGTGATCGACTGCTTCGGGTACGCGGTCTTGAAGCCGTCGGTGACGTCGCTGTTGTCGTCCACCTCGTACTGGTCGAGGAACGCGTACAGCTCCTTCATCGCGGTGGTCATCATGAACTGCGTCGTGGTGGTCGACTGCGTGAGCGGCTGCCCGTTCGCGATGAGCTGCAGCATGGTGCGCGCGAAGCTCTCCTGCGCGTTCTGCATGAGCAGCGGGACGGTGGTGTCGTTGATGGCGATCTGCTTCGGGTACGCCTGGTCGGCGAAGTCGGTGTAGGCGACCTGCGTCTGCTGGAAGGCCAGCTGGAAGAAGCGCAGCATCTTCTGCTGGTACTCGGGCAGCTGCATCCAGCCGTCGATGAGCGGGCCGAGCTGCGTCGGGTCCCCCTGGACGGCCTGGATCTCGGCGTCCGTCGGCGGCAGCCCCACGAGGACGTACTTGACCTTGGCCACGTAGACCGTGACCGGGTCGGCCTGGAACGGCATCCCGGCCTCGGCGGCCTCCGCGTCCGGGCTGCTGTCTCCTGCGGGGGAGCCCGAGGAGTCACCGTTGTGGCAGGCCACCGCGCTGGCGAGAGAGGACACCGCGAGCGTGGAGACGAAGAAGGGGAGGCTGGAGCGAGCCATGGGGGTGCCCCGGCCCTTTGCAAAGGGGAAACCAGCGCAGGGAACCCGCGAAAACAGCGGAGATCCTGCGCCTCACGCCGGACGGGAGGCCCGGGGTGGACGGACTTCCGTTCGCTCGGGACCGTCCAGGCTACGAGCCCGTGACCTCGCCTACGATCATGGCGACGAGCTTCTCGTAGAGGGCCTCGCCCTCCTCCCGCGAAGCCTCGGCCGGGGCCCCGGTGTACGCCCGGTCCATGCCGATGGCCCGGAAGCCGGCCTTCCCGTCACGGATCGCGTCCGCCAGGCTGACGTGGAGCGGCGGCAGCGAGGCGCGCTCGTCCGAGACGCGGTCCCCCGCGGCGAGGACCAGAGACGTCTCGTACCGGCCCGCGTGGCAGTCCCCGCGCTTGAACTCCTCGCCCAGCGTGCGGGCCCACCGCCGCGTGAGCGGAGACGCCACCGTGGCGCCCTCGATGCCCGTGATGGCCGCCCGGACCGCCGCGTCGTGCGCCGGCTCGAGGTGGTTGCTCACGAGGCAGACGTGCGTCCAGCCGTCCGCGCGCAGGCGCGTGGTGATGGCCCGGAGCAGCGCCGTCAGCACGTCGGCCGGGACGCTGACCGCCCCCGCGAACCCCTCGGCGAAGTCGGTGACCCCGTAGGCCACGCTCGGCGCCACCACGCTCGCGATGCCCCGCGCCGTGAGGGCGGCGCACGCGCGGAGGGCCGCCACCTCGCCGATGCGCGTATCCGTGGACAGCGGCAGGTGCGGTCCGTGGGGCTCGACGCTCCCGACCGGCACCAGCACCGCGGTGGGTGGCCTCGCCAGGAGCGCGCGCACCTCGTCGGTCGTCAGCTCGCCCAGCAGACGGGGCGCGCTCACGTGCCTCGCTCGCGCGCGCGCAGGAGCTTGCGGTCCACCTTGCCGCGGTCGTTCTTGGGGAGGTCGTCGACGAACTCGAGGATGCGCGGGTACTTGTGCTTGGACAGGCGCGCCTTCACGAAATCCTGGAGCTCGAGGCCCAGCGCGTCGCTGGCCTGCCGCCCGGCGCGCAGGAGCACGAAGGCCTTGGTCTTCAGCAGCCCCTCCTCCTCGACGCCGATGACCGCCGCGTGCAGCACGGCGGGGTGCCCCATCAGACACTCCTCGACCTCGACCGGCGCCACCCACAGCCCGCTCACCTTGAGGAGCTCGTCGGCGCGGCCCGCGAAGTAGAGGTACCCCTCCTCGTCGATCCGGAAGAGGTCCCCCGTCCGGCACCAGTGACCGTGGAAAACCCGCCAGCTCTTGTCGCGGTCGAGCCAGTAGCCGTGGCTCACGCTGTCGCCCTTCACCCAGAGCACGCCGATCTCGCCGGGCGGCACGGGCGCGGCCCCCGGGCCCTCGGCCTCCTCGGGCAGGATCCGCAGCTCGTAGCCCTTCACCGCCTTGCCGAGGGAGCCTGGCCGGACGTCCCCCGGGCGGTTGCTGGCGTAGATGTGGAACATCTCGGCCGACCCGATGCCGTCGTAGACGTCGCTGCCGAAGCGCTCGAGCCACTGGCGGAGCAGGGCCTCCGGGAGCGCCTCCCCCGCCGACAGCGAGAAGCGCAGGCTGGAGAAGTCGAGCCCGGCCTTGCCGGCGTCGCGCAGGGCCTGGTCGTGGTCGAGGAGCTTGCCCAGCATGGTGGGCACGTTGGTGACGACCGTGGGGCGGTACGCGGCCATGGCGCGCTCGAGCGACTCGGGCGTGGGGCGCTCGCTGAAGAGGCCCACCGTCGCGCCGACGGCGAAGGGAAACATGAGGTTGGTCCCGGTCGCGTAGCCGAAGTAGAGCCGCGGGACGCTGACCGTCACGTCGTCGCGCGCGTAGCCGACCGTGGCCTTGGCGTAGACCTCGGTGTTGAAGGCGAAGTCGCGGTGGGAGTGGACGTTGGCCTTCGGCTCCCCCGTCGAGCCGCTGGTGAACAGCCAGATGGCCGGCTCGTCGCGGTGGGTCGTACCAGGCAGGCGGGTCGGGTCGGCGTGCGCCAGATCGTGGGCCAGGCAGCGGAAGATGCCGTCGAACACGCCGCAGGGGCCGGCGGGATCGTCCGTGCCGGAGAACGTCACGGCGTCCACCACGCGCCAGACGCGCCGCACCTCGCGGCCCACGGCGCCGCTGCGCATGCGCTCGCGCAGGGCGTCGGCCACGCGCGGCACGGTCACGATGGCCGTCGCGCGGGTGTAGTCGATCAGGTACTCGAGCGTCGCCGTGGGGGCGTCGGGGTTGGCCATGGCCACCACGCAGCCCCGCGCGAGCGTGCCGAAGAACACCCAGGCGAAGGGCGGCACGTCGGGCAGGACGATGAGCACGCGCTCGCCCCGGCGCACGTCGGCCTCCTCGAGCGCGGCGGCGAAGGCGTGCGTCCGGCGCGCCACGTCGTCGTACGTGTACTGGTGCTCCCCGAAGCGCAGCGCGACCTTGCCGCCCAGCCCCTCGCGCAGCCGCTCGAAGAGGAAGTAGTCGGCGAGGTTGAAACGCTCGGGGAACGAAGGGAGGCCGGACACGCGGGCACGGTTTTACGCCCGTGCCACCGCGTCCGCCAAGCCCCCGGGGATGCCGCGGTGCGGCGCCCCCTACTGGTACTTGAGGAGGCCCGACGCCGTGGCTGTCCCGACGAGCTCGACGGTGGCGTTGCTGCCCGTGACGGTGGTCACGGTCGAGCGCGTCAGCGTGATGGTCCCGACGTCTCCCGTCGTCAGCTTGGAGAGGAGCGCCGTCGGCACCGACACCGTCCCCGCCGAGTCGGCGACGTCGCACAGGATCGATCCGTCCCCGGCCTTGCCCTTCACCGCGGTGAGCAGGACCACCATGCTGGTGGCGTTGCCGGCCGTCCAGGTGACGTCGAGGTTCGAGGCGATGGGGACCGTCGCCTCGGTCGTCAGCGAGAGCGCGGGCGTGACCCCGGCGATGTCGTCCACCGTGGTGAGGCTGCCCGTGAAGGCCTTCACCACGTCCCCCGCGGCGGAGACGGTGATCTTGTCCCCGGGGGTCCACTTCACGGTGACGTTCTTGTCGCTGCCCACGGCGTACGCGCCGTCGGTTCCCGGGGAGATGGCCGCCAGGGGCGTCGTGCCGTCGGTGAAGGTGATAACCCCCGCGCTGACCAGCGCGAGGGTGCCCGCGTCGCTGGCGCCCGCGTCCGACGCGACGGCCGGCGGCGTGTAGCAGCAGCTGCCCGACAAGACGCTGGGGGACGGGCACGCGGTCGGCGTGCCGGCGTCGGGCGTGGCGAAGAAGTCGCCCGCGATGGTGTAGAGGCCGCTCGCGGTCCTCGAGGCCGCCAGCGAGCCGAAGTAGGGGAGCGAGCCGCCGCTGCTGCCGCCGTCGCCGCCCGAGTCTCCTGCGCCTCCGTCGCCCACTCCCCCCTCACCGCTGCCGCCATCGCCCGGGCCACCGCTGCCCTTGTTGCTGCTGCTCGAGCACGCCACGCACACGGCCACGCACGACAGCGCCGACACTACTGCAAGGATCGAATGCTTCACGGGGGAGCCTCCTCTAATACCCACCAGTTTGAACCTCTAGGGCACCGCCCTCAACCTCTGCGCACGCTGCCTCGCTTTCTGCTCCCGCGCGTCGTCCCCCGCGGCCCGGGCGGCGTCGGCGATGGCGTCCTGCACGTGGGGGCTGTCCGGCTTCTCCTGCGCGAGCCCCTCCAGCATCGCCAGGGCGATTGCGACGTCGCCGTGCCGCACGAGCTCGCGCGCCTCGTCGATGCGTGGATCGCTGCCCAGCGTGGCGGCGCGCGCGACCGAGTCGTCCAGGCGCCGGTCGACGCCGGTCCAGTGGAGCACGAGCGCCGCCACCAGCCCGAAGCCGAAGCCGCCCACGTGGGCGAGGTGCGCCGTCCCGTCCTGCGGCAGGATCCACCCCCACAGCGCCTCGAACGCCGCCCACACGGGGAGCACGGCGTAGGCAGGCGCCGAGAAGACGCGCGGGCGGAAGGTCACGAGCAGCGCGAAGCGCACGCGGGTGCGGGCGAAGGCCACGGCGAAGGCCCCCATGCACCCCGCGATGGCCCCCGAGGCGCCGATGAGGGGGACGGTGTCGTGGGGGTGGAAGAGGCCGTGCGTGAGGACGGCCGCCGCGCCGCTGGCCAGGTAGAAGAGGGGGAAGACCAGGCGTCCCCAGCGATCCTCGAGCGTCATGCCGCAGAAGACGAGAAACCAGAGGTTGCCGGCGAGGTGCATCCAGCCGGCGTGGATGAACTGGCAGGTGAAGAGGGCCAGGATCGAGGGCCGCGCGGGGACGTAGCCCCAGCGCTGGAAGGGGTCGTCGGGCGTGACGCGGGTGGCCGTCGCGATGCGGGCGTCGAGCTCGGCCTGCTCGGCGGCGAGGGCGTCCCCCTCGGGCGCGTCGAGGGCGCTCGCGGCGTCGTGGGCCATGTGCACCGTCTGCGCGTCGAGCTCGGGCAGGACGTCCGGCTTGACCTGGAGGTACGGGTGCTCGCCGAAGTACTCCACGACCCGGGCGCGCGCCTCGTCCTGGCTCCCCGTCTCGTGGCTGCCGCGGATGAAGAGCAGCGCCTGCACCAGCACGCACGCTGCGAAGAGCAGCGTGGTCACGATCGGCCACCTGCGGGCCGTCATGCGCTCGTGGCTGAGGGGGAAGATCACCCCTTCATCCTACGCCTGCCGGAATGCGCGCCCTCCCTGCGCGGTTGCGCCCCGGTGAAACCCTCCCGCGCCTGCGCCCTCGCCCTGCTCGCCTGCGTCACGCTCCTGGTGGGGTGCGACCACGCCACCAAGCTCGCCGCCGAGGCCACGCTGCGCGATCACCCTCCCGTGCCGCTGGTCCGCGGGTTCGTCGACCTCGCCTACACCGAGAACCACGGCGTGGCCTTCAGCGCGCTCGAGCGGCTGTCGCTCCACCCGCCGGCGTGGGCCCTCTTCGCCATGGCCGTCGTCGCGACGGCGGCCCTCCTCGTCTTCTGGGTCCGCCGCCGACGCGCGAGCTGGCCGGAGCACGCCGGCTTCGCGCTCGTGGTGGCCGGCGCGGTGGGCAACGCGCTCGACCGTGTCGCGCGGGGGCACGTGGTGGACTTCATCCATGTGCGGTTCTGGCCGGTGTTCAACGTGGCGGACATACTCGTGGTCGCGGGCGGGCTCCTGCTGCTCTTCGTGCGAGCACGGCGGCAACCCGGGATGACCTCGCGGCGCGCTCCCTGAGGGGGGACGGGAAGCGATCGATGCAAACGTCGCCCTCCCGGAAGCGGGACGGGAAGACATCGAGAAAGACGCCTCTTCCGCGTCGATCGGAGCGACTTTTCGATGGACCTTCGCGCGTCTCGGCCTCTCTCGCGCGTCCTGGTTCGCGCCGACGGCGGCGTCACGTGGCAGGGCGCACCGCGGACGATCCAGCGAGGACGGAGATCGCGGGGTTGCCCGTGGGCAAGACGAGCTGGTTCCGGGTGCGCGTCGTGAGGAAGGACGGAGAGCAGGACTTTGGCGCGCCGCTGTCGACACTGGTGACGTAGCTGCACATTTCCTTGGGCTTCCGGTGGCCTGGGTGTGCCGGGTCATGCCGTGTCGGACAGGCATGACCGGCCACCCGCGGCGCCGTCGCCCGTTCCTCCCTTGTTTCACGGCGTGGCCCAGTGTGTGCTCATGGTCGCCCCCATGAACCACTCCTGGCTCGTGCGTCTCGTGGTCCTGTCCGGCGTGACCTTCGCCGCCACCGCGTCGGCCGACACGGAGTGCCCCGTGGCCGACATCGGCCAGCCGTGCTCGGGCGGCACCACCTGCGTCCAGGCCACCTGCTGCGACGATCCGAACGGGTGCGCGACGACCATCGTCGACGCGGGGAGCGGGGGCGGCGGGAGCTCGGGCGGCAGCAGCTCATCGAGTGGCTCGGGCGGCGGGGGGACGGGCACGAGCCACGAGTGCGGCGTCTGCGAGCTCATCTTCGGCCCGTACTGCTCTCCGGCGGACCTGGGGCTGGCCTGCGGCGACGGCGGGACCTGCCAGGGTCAGGGCGGCGGTGGCGTCACGGGGACGGGGCCCGACGGCGGGACCGAGTACATCACCTTCAGCGTGCAGACCTGCCAGAGCGGGAGCAGCTCGGACGACGGCGGCAGCGGCGGGGGCAGCTCCAGCGGCAGCGTGGGCGTCGACGGAGGCGTCTCGAGTGAGGACGCGGGGACCGGCAGCAGCGGTAGCAGCAGCGGGAGCGGCGGTGGCCACGGGGGCAGCGGGAGCGGCGGGAGCAGCTCGTCGTCGAGCGGCAGCTCGGGCGGGGGCAGCTCGTCGTCCAGCGGCAGCTCGGGCGGCGGGTCGACCAGCAGCGGAGGGTCGAGCTCGTCGGGGAGCAGCTCCGGCAGCGTGGGCCTGGGCCACGACGGGGGTGGAGTCTCCGACACGCCGGCGGCCTCGGGCTCGAGCAGCAGCGGAGGGTGCAGCGTGACGCCGCGCGCGCCCGGCGGCGTGACCGCGGGCCTGCTGGGCATGCTCGCGGTGCTGTCGCTGCGGCGCAGGCGAGGCGGCCGCAGGACGTAGCGTTGCGCTATCCTCGCGCGTGGTGAGAAGACGCGCCGCGCGGTCAGTTCGCCGGGATCCCGACGCGCTCTTCGCGGCGCGCAAGCCGCAGCGCAAGCTCCCCTTCGACTTCGTGCTGGCGGAGCTCGAGGAGCTGGGCCCCACCACGCGCCCGATGTTCGGGTGCCACGCCGTCTACCTGGAGGACAAGATCGTCTTCATCCTGCGGGACCGGGGCGATCCGCGCGACGACGATGGCGTGTGGGTGGCGACGACGCCCGAGCACCACGCAGCCCTGCGGCGCGATCTGCCGAGCCTGCGCTCCATCACCGTGCTCGCGGGCGGCGGCGTGACCGGGTGGCAGGTGCTGCCGGCCGACTCGGACGACTTCGAGGAGAGCGTGCTGCTCGCGTGCGAGCTCGTGAAGCGCCGCGACCCGCGCGTCGGCAAGACCCCGGGCGCGAGGGGGCGGAAGGCCACGAAGCGACCGAAGAAGTGAGCCTGGCGGCCGTGCGGGCGATCGCCCGCCACTGCCGGCTCGGTGCTCGCGTCGGGGTGGTTCCCCTGAAGATCCGCAGGCGTGCTTCGCATGCCTGTGGTCAGGACCCACCACCCCGACGCTGCGCTCCGATCCGGCGGTGGCGGGCTCTGGACCGCCAGGTGCGCGCTAGCTGCTCGACGCGGTGCAGGCTTCGAGGGCGCCGGGGTCGGCCGCGACGAGGACCTGGTAGTCGGGGGCGACGTGCTCCTCGGGGATGGTCACGCGGATGCTCTCGCTCATGGGGCCGCGGTTGCCGGCGAGGTCGTAGGGCCTGAGCGCGTACCGGTAGGTCAGGCCGCCGATGACGCGCGCGTCCTCGAAGCGGGTGCTGGCGGAGCGGGCGCTGGAGTGGTGGAGCAGCAGGCCGTCGCCCTCCGCCCGGAACACCTGATAGCCGTACATGGCCTGGTTGTCGGTCGCCGCCGTCCAGCGCAGGAGCACGCGCCCCTCCTTGTACTCGGCCGTCAGGGACGCCCCGCGCGCCGGCCACTCGGGCGGCACCGCGTCGTCGCTTTCCGGGGCCTGACCCAGCTTCTTCGGCCAGAGGGTGCAGTCCACGCGGCGAAAGTTCTCGTCGAGCGCCTTGCACACGTTGCCGTAGACGCAGCGCACCACGCGGTCCTCGTGCCCGGCGGCCCACTTCTTCGGCAGATCGGGGTCGGCCAGGAGCGCGCGCGCCATGCCCACCATGTCGCCCGTGCCGCGCTCGAGCACGCGCTCGGCGAGCTCGAGGGTGCCGATCTTCCCGACGGCGATCACCGGCGTGGAGAGCCCGTGCGCTCGCAGACCCGCGCGGACCGCCTCGGGGATGGCGAGGTTCGCGCCGTCCGGATAGTTGCTGCCGGGCATGCAGCGATCGCCGGAGTAGCCGGTGTACGGGTAGAGCGGCTCGCCGGGGATGGGCCTCGCGTCCTCGAACTTGCCTCCCGCGCTGAGCGACACGTAGTCCACGCCCGCGCGCGCCAGGCGCACCGCGATGGGCACCGCATCGACCACCGTGTAGCCGTTGCGGATGCACTCCTCGCCGAGGAAGCGCACGCCCACGGGGAAGTCCGCCCCCACCTGGCGGCGCACGCGCTCGACGACCCGCACCGGCAGGCGGAGGCGGTTCTCGAGCGTGCCGCCGTACGCGTCCCGCCGCGGGTTGAGGCGCGAGAGGAAGGACGACAGCGTGTAGGCGTGCGCCATGTGCAGCTCGACCCCGTCGAAGCCGCACGCGCACGCCCGCTCGGCGGCGTTGCCGTAGGCCTCCACGATGGCGTCGATGTCCTCCGGCGAGAGCATGTCCACCGTCTGGCGCCACCCGGACCGCGAGATCTTGAGAAAGTGGATGATCTGCGGAACGACCATGCCCGGACCGGCGTCGTGGCAGCGCCTGGCGAGGTCGGACAGGCCCGGCTTGTACTCGTCGGCGCTGATGCGCAGCAGCGGGCCGCTCTTGGACTGGTGGACCGCCATCGCCTCGACGATGACCATGCCCGCGCCGCCCCGCGCGAAGCGCGTGTACCGTGCCCGGATGTCGTCGTTGACGACGCCGTCCTCGCCCGATAGGCGCGTGACCATGGCGGGCAGGACGATGCGGTTGGGCAGTGTCATCGTGCGGATGGGCAGCGGAGAGAAGAGCAGGCTCACGACGACCTCGCGCCAGGACTCTCGACCAGGGCGGCCCCGATGATGAGCTTCTGGATCTCGGTGGTCCCCTCGTAGATGCGAAGGGCACGCACGCTCCGGTACAGGCGCTCCACCCCTCCCCGCACCACCCCCAGCCCCCCGAACAGCTGCACCGCACGATCGACGATCCGCTGCGCCGCCTCGGTGGCGAACATCTTGGCCATGGCCACCTCCGTCTTCCCTGCCCTCCCCGTGTCCTTGGCCCAGGCCGCGTGGGCCACCAGCAGGCGCGCGGCCTGGAGCTCGGTCGCCATCTCCGCCAGCGAGGCCTGCACCAGCTGGAACTCGGCCAGCGGCTTGCCGAACTGGACCCGCGTGCGCACGTGCGCCAGCGCCTCGTCGAGCGCGCGCGCCGCGATGCCGTTGGCCGCGGCCCCGACCGAGGTGCGAAAGACGTCGAGCGTCCCGAGCGCGAGGCGGAGCCCCTGGCCCACCTCCCCGACGAGCTGCCCGTGCGCCGCGCGCATGACCAGGCGTCCCAGCGGGTGGCCGTCGATGGTGGCGATGGGCTCGAGCGTCAGCCCGGGCGCGTCCGACTCCACCAGGAAGGCGCTGATGCCCTTCTTTCCGAGGGACGGATCGGCGCTGGCGAAGACGACGAAGTAGCGGGCGATGCCCACGTTGGAGATAAAGGTCTTCACCCCGTCGAGCCGCCAGCCGTCCCCCTCGCGGCGGGCGGTCGCGCGCATGGAGGCGACGTCGCTCCCGGCCTCGGGCTCGGTGAGGGCGAAACCGCCCACCGTGCGCCCGGCGAGCACGTCGTCGATGCGCGACCGCCACCGGTCGACGCTGGCCGTCATCAGCGGGTGGGACGCCAGGCCCTGCACCGCGAAGATGGCGTCGGCCATGGGCGAGGCGTGGGCGAGGATCTCGCGGGCGACGCACAGGGCGCGCACGCTCTTCTCGGGGGAGAGCAGCGGGAAGACCTGCAGGAGCCCGAGCTTGGCCACCAGCTCCGCTGGCTCCTCGGTGGACCAGTCGGAGGCGCGGACGCGCGCCCTCAGCTCGTCCCCCAGGCGGACATGCGCTTGCTCGTAGTGGGGGATCACGGCTTGGCCTGGAAGTCGCGGGGGGCACCGGCGAAGCGGATGGGCCGCTTGGCGGTCCAGGCGTCGAAGGCGGCACGGAAGTCCGGGTGCTGCATGCAGATGGCCTGGGCCTGCGCCTCGGCCTCGATGGCCTGCTCGAGAGTGAGGCCGTGCTCGCTCTCCAGCATCTGCTTGGTCATGGAGTGGGCGAAGGCAGGCCCGCTGGCGAGGCGTGCGGCGAAGGCCTGGGCGGCGGGCACGCACTGCTCGGGCGGGACCATGCGGTTGACCAGGCCGATGCGCAGGGCCTCCTCCGCCCCCACGATGTCGCCCGTGAAGAGCAGCTCGCTCGCGCGTCCGAGGCCCACGACCCGGGGCAGGAGGTAGCCCGCGCCCATGTCCGCGCCGCAGAGCCCGACCTTCGGGAAGATGAAGCCGAGCTTGGCCGAGGCGCTGGCGACGCGGATGTCGCAGGCCAGGGCGATCACCGCGCCTGCGCCGACGGCCGTGCCGTTGATGGCGGCGACCACCGGCTTGCGCACGCGGCGGAGGGAGGCGATGAGGGCCCCGGTGGCGCGCGTGAAGTCGAGCAGCCCCTGCATGTCGCGCGAGAAGAGCTCGCCGATGATGTCCTCGACGTCCCCCCCGGAGCAGAAGGCCCGGCCCTCGCCGGTGAGGACCAGCGCCCGCACGTCGTCCTCCGCGCCCGTCCGGTCGATGACCTCGCGCAGCTCGCGGTAGATGGCGAAGGTCAGGGCGTTGAGGCGCTCGGGGCGGGCGAGGGTGAGGGTCGCCACTCCGGTGTCGCTGGCGAGGTCGTAGCGGAAGCCTGTCGGGGCGATGGTCATCGCTTCTCTCTGGGGTTGCGGGCACGGCGCGGACGGGTCCTGGTGGGGTGCTGCAGGGTCCTGGCGACCAGGGACTCGCGCAGCCTGCCGAGCAGGCGACGGAGCTCGCGGCGCTCGGCGGCCTCCAGGAGCGAGAGCAGCTCGGAGACGTGGGCGGCGTGCTGGGGGATGAGCGCCTGCACCAGCTCGCGTCCCCGGGGGGTCAGGAAGACGCGCGACAGGCGGCGGTCGCCCGGGTCGGGGCGACGCTCCACCAGGCCATCGCGCTCGGCTCGATCGACCAGCCCGGTGAGGTTGCCCGCGGTGACCCGCATGCGCCGGCTCAGCGCGGCGGGGGTCTGCCCGTCCTCCCGCTCGAGGTTCGCGAGCAGGTCGAACCGCGGCATTGTGCAGGAGGACGCGAGGCGGCGCCGCACCTCGATCTGCATGAGATCGTGCGAGTCGACCAGCCGCCCCCAGAGGCTGACGCCGGCGGACGCGACGCTCTCGGGTTCGCGCGCGCTGGCGCGTGCAGCCGTCCTCATGACGGACTTAGCCCGCGGAGCCGTCGAGGGGGAGGATGGCCGTGCCCTCGATCTCCACCAGCGCCCCCGGCTCGAGCAGGCCCGCGACCTTCACCAGGCTCATGGCCGGCCAGTAGGTCCCCATGCGCGCGCGCCACCCTTCGCCGATGGCCTTCTGCGCCGCGCGATACTTGTCGAGATCGGTCACGAAGGCGAGCAGCTTGACCAGGTGCTCGCTGCCGCCCCCGGCGGCGCGGACGACGTCGATGACGTTGTCGAGCGCGAGCAGGAACTGCGTCGCGAAGTCGGGGCTGACGATCCGCGCCTCCTTGTCGAAGGCGACCTGACCGGCGACGTACAGCGTGCGACCCGGACCGCACACGACCCCGTTGGTGTAGCCGCGCGGCTTGGGGAAGTTGGGCGGGTTGATGAGCTGTTTCTTCATGTGCTGGTCGAGCTTTACACCTGTAGAAAGCCCGTAGCCAGAGCCGGCCACCCGCCGTGACGCGCCAGGGCGAGCTAGAAGCTGAGCGAGAAGCCGTCGACGCCTGGATGGAAGGTTGCGCTCTGGCTGCCCTCCTTGCCTCGCTCGTGGAAGAAGAAGTAGGCGCCCAGCGCGACCCCGACGACCCCGACGCCGAAGCCGACCGTCGAGATGGTGCCGTTGGTCGAGTACGAGTTGATGTCGCCCTGCGACGCGGAGGGGCAGACCTTCGCCGCGTCGCAGTCCTTGTTCAGCGCCGACCGGTTGTTGATGGCCATGATGCCGAACGCGGTCCCCACCGCGATGCCCGCCACGCCGACGGCGCCGCTGACGATCGCGGCCGTGTAGTTGGGCGCGGAGCGCACCACGGCCGGCGTCGGGGTCTCGGGGATCAGATCGAGCTGGACGGTGAGGATGTCACCGCCCGTGATGTCCACCATCTTCGAGGTCGCCACGAACCCCACCTTGGACGCGGCGAACTTGTGGCGGCCGGCACCGACGACGACGGCCTCGCCCGTCGGGGTCTTCCCCAGGGGAGCGTCGTCGAGGGTGAGGTCGGCCCCCTGCGTGTTGGACGCCAGGGTCACGTGGGCAACCCGCCCGCGGAGCTCCGCGATCTCGCGGTCGACCTGGGCGCGGCGCTCGGCGGGGATCGCTTCGCCGCCTGCCTCGACGTACTTTTCCAACGTCTTCAGCGCGGCGGGGTATTCCCTCAGCTGGTACTGAGACTGGCCGATGTTGCAGAGCACCGCCCAGTTGGGGGCGAGCTCGTACGCGCGATTGAACTCGATGAGGGAGGCGCGAAAGTCGTCCTCCTGGTACAGGCGGACGCCACGCTGGAAGTGCGCGCTGGCCTGGGCGATGGGGTCCTCTCCTGCTGGTGGCGGCGCCTGGGCGAGCGCGCCGATCGGCGCGGCGGCCAGGGCCAGGGCGACGGCCAGGGCGGTGCAGCGGCGGAGCGATGCCTTCATGATCAATCTCCCGGTCCTCACTGCGACCCCGGCGGCTCACAGTAGCCGACGGGGGGGATTGCCGAACTTCTGATACGTGGTGGACGCGCCGGCGTCCGCGCAGTCCGAGTCCTGGCTGCACTTCTGGCAGCTGGTGTTCCCCGTGGCCTGGAGATCGTAGTAGCAGCTGCAGGACACGGCGGGCGCGTAGGGCGCGTAGTCGTGCCCGTCTTGCTGCCGCTGCACGTGCATCGCGCAGTTCGGGATGATGTGGCTGCTGGCGTAGAACTGGATGACGTCGAGGGTGGCCGTGACCGCCGTGTTGGCGCCGTTGAGGGTGTCGATCACGGTGGTCACCGACGAGTTGGTGGGGGGTGCCCGAGGAGTTGACCGGGACGATGAGGTGCGAGGGACCCCAGATCGGGTAGTGCCCGTCGCGGACGTTCTGCTTGTCGAAGGACGTCGCGGTGGAGTCCGGATACCAGCCGCAGCTCTGGCCGACGTCCTGGAAGGCGAGCGGCTTGAGGTACTGGCGGTTCGAGTCCGCCACGTCGGAGGCCAGGATCCCCATGGTCTTGTTCACGTCGGAAGGGCTGCCAGGACCGCCGTCGATGGCGTCTCCCGGCGAACCAGTGGGTGGGTACGCCGCAGAAATCGAGCGGCGCGATCGTGACCGCCATCACGAACATCAGCAAGGTGGCGCCCACCGACCAGAGATCGCTCCGCACGCCGACCTCGGCGACCTCGCCGGGCGCCTGCTCCGGAGGCATGTAGGCGAGCGTCCCGAGGATCGTCCCGGCGCGGGTCGTCTCGTGATCGGCCAGGTGCGCGATGCCGAAGTCGAGGACCTTGAGCTGGCGGTCGCGGGTCAGAAAGAGGTTCTCCGGCTTGATGTCGCGGTGGACGATGCCCTTGGCGTGCGCCGCGGTGAGGACCGCGAGGACGTGGTCCCCGATCCACATCACCTCGTGGACCGACAGCCGGCCCCCCTTGCGCACGCGCGCGCCTCGAGGTTCTCGCCATCGAGCAGCTCCATCACCAGGTAGGGGACCCCCTCCTCGTCCACGCCGTCCTTGAAGACACGGACTGCGCCCGGGTGCCCGATGGTGTTGGCCACATAGGCTTCGCGCAGGAAGCGAGCGCGCACGACAGGCTCGTCCGCGAGCTCCCGGTGCAGCATCTTCACGGCCACGGGACCATCCGGGCCGCGCGCCCGGTAGACCGCCCCCCGCGCCACCCTCGCCAAGGAGGTGCTCCAGCCTCCACTTGCCCCCGAGGACACGCCCGATGCGCGACGACATCGGCCTGTGGTGCTCGCTCGGATCCATCATCGGGTGGGCGGAATTGTAAGCGGGCGCTCACCTCAGCGTCACGCGATCAGCCGAAGAGGAGCGCGAGGAGATCGTCCACGAGAGAGTGCCCCCCGGAGCCGAGCTGGTCCTCGTCGAACGACCGGGGGACCCCCTGCGGCAAGGTGGAGCGGCGCGACAGCGCCGCGTGCTCCTCGACCTCGCGACGGCGCAGTCGGGAGAGGCCCCCCGACTCGATGAAGGACAGCACGCGGGGCAGCTCGCCCGGGTCGAACCATGTGCCGTGTTTCGAGCACACGTCGACGATGACGCCGCTGCTTGCCCCGAAGTTGCGGCGGTTCATCAGGACCCCGCAGGCGGGGCAACGTACGTAGCGGACGCGGGTGTCCACCGGCATCGCGGAGGTGGCGACGGGGCGCCCCAGGTGGGGATCGAGGCGGTCGTGGCGCTCGACGAGGTCGCGCATCGCGTCGTGCTCCACGAACTGGCCGCCGCACTGCGGGCAGTCGTGCAACGCGCCGGGGCCGCACTCCATCACGGACATGGGGACGTGGCAGTCCGGACAGGGGAGAGTGCCGTCGCGCGCGATGGGCTCGAGCCCCATGTCCCGCCCGCAGCCGGCGCAGTGGAGCGCGCTGTCCGGGCTCATGTGGAAGCAGTGCGCGCAGCGCACGGTGGCCACAGGGGCGAGGCAGTGCTCGCAGCGACGGGCTCCCTCCACCACGGGGGCTCCGCAGGAGGGGCAGCGGAGGGTCGACGCGGTGTGCACCGATCCATACTACGCCCTCGACGGCCCACGTGTGATCGACTGCCCTACCGGAGCGTCCATGTACGACGTCTCCCGGTCCGCCGATGCAGAGTGTTTTCACGGGCGTCGCGGTCCGGACCTGCGGGGATGGGAGATGGATGCTCCACCATGAGCCCCATCACTCTCCTCGTCCCCGCGGCCGTGCAACCGTCCGAACGTGTCGTGGCAGCCTGGCTCGACGTGGCCCGGGAGACGACGGGTCTGGACCTCGCCGTGGCCCGCCTATCGTCCGCCGCGCTCCTGCCCCAGATCGTCGAGCGCTGCCCCGAGACCATCGCCTGGGCGCCTCCCGCCATTGCCTTCGTGCTCGAGCGCATGGGCCTGGCGACGCCGGTCGTGACCATGAGCCTCCCGGACAGGGGCCGGTCCCGGAGCGCCGTGCTCGTCGCGCAGCCCGGCATCCGGAACCTGACGGAGCTGGCCGACCGCAGGGTGGGCTGGGTGTCGCGCTTCAGCACGACGGGCCACGACCTGCCACGGCTCTATCTGGAGTCCTTCGGCGTCGACGTGGATGCGCTGTTCCGCAGCCAGCGCTTCTGCGGCAGCCACGCCGCGGCCACGGCCGCGCTCGCGTGCGGCGAGGTCGACGTCATCGCGACGCACTCGGGCGCCCTTCCCCGTGTCTTCGAGGCGACCCTGGCGCGCCTGGTGGTCTCCATCGGCCCCGTTCCGTCCGACGTGCTCGTAGCCGGGGTGGGTGTACCGGCCGGAGCCCGCGAACACCTCGTTCAGGGGCTGCGCGCGGCTCCTCTGGGAAACTTCGAGTTCGGCCGCGCGTCGAGCGGACACCTCGACCTCCTCGAGTCGCTCCGTCGCCACGCGTTCGACGGCGGCACGCGCACGCTGCCGGGCCGGTGCGCAACGGTCGCAGCCCGGCCCTAGAGCCTCCGTCACTCGGTCGAGCCGCGGCGCAGGCGGTCGGAGACGGCCCACCAGGCCTCCTCGTGGGGGACGCCCTGCACGACGATGGCGTCCACCCCCGCGTCGTCGAGGTCGTGCAGCGTGCGGTAGAGGAGGCGGGCGTACTGCGTCGGATCGCGCGGGAGTGACCGCGCGAGCACGTACTTCTCGGGCACCGAGGTCGTACGCTTCTCGTATGTCACCAGGCCCACGCGGGCCCCGGTGCCGGCGAGGCCGTAGGCGATGCGTCGCGCCTCCTCCCAGGTGTCCGCGAGGATCAGGCGCGCGCGCGGCGCGTAGTGGCGCGCCTCCATGCCCGGCGACGCACGCGTCTCCTCGCCGCGCACGGCTCCGCCGGGAGCCTCCACGTCCGGCAGCACGTGCCGCAGCGCCGCGAGGTCGAGCGCGCCGGGCCGCAGCACGCGCGGCCGCGGCCCGCGAAGATCCACCACCGTGGACTCGATGCCCGCCTCGCAGGGGCCGGCGTCGAGGACGAGCTCCACTGCGTCGTCGAGCTCCTTGATCACGTGCTGCGCCGTCGTCGGCGAGAGTCCCTGGAAGCGATTGGCGCTGGGGGCGGCCAGCGGCTCCCCCAACGCTGCGAGGAGAGCGAGCGCCACGGGGTGGGAGGGCGCGCGGATGGCGATGGACGGTCCTCCCCCGGCGACGGCCGCGGGGACGCTGGCGGCGCGGTCGAGCACGATGGTGAGGGGCCCTGGCCAGAAGGCCTGCGCCAGGCGTGACGCTCGCTCCGGCCACGATGCCGCGAGGAGGCGCGCCTGCGCTTCCCCCTCGACGTGCGCGATGAGCGGGTGATGCGCCGGGCGCCCCTTCACCGCGTAGATGCGGGCGACCGCGTGTTCGTCGAACACGCGCGCCGCGAGGCCGTACACCGTCTCGGTGGGCATCGCCACGAGGCCACCGCTCCGCAGCACCTGCACCGCCTCGGCGATGGCGGAGGGGTCGGGTGCCTGGGCATCGACGACGAGGACGCGCGGCATGGATGGGAGATAGCGCGCGAGCTTTGCACTTGCCATCAGCCCTCTGTTTGGGGCTATCCCTAGGCCATGCCGCAATCGCTCCGCGCCCGCACCGTCTCGCTGCTCACCCTCGCCGCCATGGCAGCCGTGCCCCTGGTCGTCTCCGTCGTGGCCTGCGGCGGTGCTGAGCCGCCGCCTCCCCCGCCACCTCCGCCGCCCACCGCGACCGTCAGCGAGGCCCCTGTCGCCTCGGTTCCGCCGCCGCCCCCCGCCGCGACCGAGACCGCGAGCGCGACGCCCCCGTCGCCGCCCCCCGCGCCCACCTCCACCGTCGCCACAACCAAGAGCGATCCGACGTGGGCAGGCTGCCACCAGAGCTACAAGGCCAAGGGCAAGGACGTCGCGGGCGACGTCGCGGCCATGGCCAAGGGCTGCGCCGCGGCGACGAAGTTCAAGCTGGTCGGCAAGACGCTCACCGGCAAGCAGGGCGCCGAGGACGTGCCGCAGAGCTACCCGCTCGATGCCAAGGCCAACCACTGCTACCGCGTGTACGCGCAGGCCTCCGAGGGCATCAAGGACCTCGACGTCGTGGTGAAGGACTCGGCCAGCATCGTGGTCGGGCAGGACTCGACCGACGATCCGAGCCCGGTCGTGCTGGAGGACGGCGCGGTGTGCTTCAGCAAGGACGACAAGGCCGCGGTCGTCGTCTCGGTGGGCATGGGCAAGGGCAGCTACGCCGTCCAGATCTGGGGCAACTGAGCCGCGCGCCCGATGCGCTTCCTCCACACCATGCTGCGCGTCCGCGATCTCGACGCGGCGCTCGACTTCTTCGTGGCGAAGCTCGGCCTGCGCGAGCTCCGCCGAGAGGAGAACGCGGGGGGGCGCTTCACGCTGGTCTTCGTGGGCTCGGGCGCGACCGGCGATGCTGCGGAGATCGAGCTGACCTACAACTGGGACCAGAAGGAGCCCTACCCCACGGGGCGTTTCTTCGGGCACCTGGCCTTCCAGGTCGACGACATCTACGCCACGTGCGAACGGCTGCAGGCGCAGGGGGTGGCCATCCTCCGCCCCCCGCGCGACGGGCGCATGGCGTTCATCAAGTCGCCCGACGGTCAGTCGGTGGAGCTCCTGCAAAAGGGCGGCGCGCTTGAGAAGAAGGAGCCCTGGGCATCCATGCCCAGCCAGGGCGAGTGGTAGAGCGCTCTACCGCGGCCACAGGTCACGGGAGTCGATGCCCCCGCGCCCGCCCCTGCGGCGGCTCACCAGCCAGCCGACCCCCACGAGCACGGCGGCCGCCACGAGCGCGCGAAGAAGCCACACGAGCGCCGGGACCGCGCTGGCTGCGCTCGTGACGGGGAGCGCGTCGAGGGTCGCCATGGAGGCGTCGGCCATCGCCAGCAGGTGCGGCGCCTGGCTCTCGTCGGCGCTGAACGTCACCAGGTAGGTCGCGTCGCGCGTCCGCGCCTCGTACGTGACGGCATGACCGATCTTGGCGCCGCCGACGCCCGCGCTGGATAGCCGCACCTCCTGACGGGCGACCTGGACCCCGTTGGTGCGCGAGAGCGCGGGCGGCTTCACCTCCTCGAAGAGCCAGCCGGCTTTTCTTGCGCCTTCGAACCGCTGGGTCCAGGAGCTCATCGGACCGGCGTCACCCGTGACCTCGGACTCGGCGGCGCTGCGGTAGAGGGACGCCGTCGCCCTCCAGTCCTCGAACCGGATGATGAGCGCGTCCACCTCCTTGATGGCCCCGTGACTCGCCTCGTCCACGCGCTTCGCGCTGGCGCGCAGCTCGCCGTCGGCTTGCTCGCAGGTCGCGGTGTTCCATCCGCCGGGCCGCAGCGGGGCGCAGACGGTGGCGCTCGTCGCGTCGACCTGGACGCAGAACTGGCCCGCGGGATCGCAGAGGCCGGCGGCGAGCGCCGGGCCCGCCCTCATTGTGAGGAGGGCGGCCACAGCAACGGCGAGAGCGCGGCGCATGCCGTGCGAGCCTATCGCAAGCTCAGTTGTGCACTCCGGCGAACCCCGCGGCACCTTGCTTGGCGGTGCTCCCGTTGCCGTCCAGGCCACCGACACCCGGCGTCCCCGTAACGCAGTCGAGCGAGCCGCTCACCGTCACCAGTTGAAAGGGCGCGTAGCAGACTGAGTCCCCGCCCGCGCCACCTCCTCCTGCTCCCCCGTTGCCTCCCGCACCTCCTGTTCCCCCTGCAGCACCCCCGGGCCCCAGCTCGCTGTTGCCCTTGCTGCAGCCGCAGGTGCCGTTTCCCACCTTGCAGCCGGTCGGCGTGACTTCGCATCCGGTGAAGTACTCGACCGTCGTTCCGGTCGCGCCCGGCGATCCCACTGCGCCGGTACCTCCTGCTCCACCCTGCCCCCCGCTTCCACCCGCGCCTGTCTGGATGCTCGTGCTTCCCGAGAGGGTGACGGACCCTCCCTGGGCGACGTAGACGCCGATGCTTGCACCGCCGCCGGAGCCTCCCGTTCCGCCACCGCCGCCTCCACCGCCGCAGCCGCCGGTTCCCGGTCCCCCCTGCTTTTGCGAGGTGCCGCAGCCGTCTCCGTCCGCCGCGAGGCCGCAGCTGCTCTCGATCGGCGCCGCTTGACCGGGTGACCCGTTGTTCCCGCTGGTTCCGGCCGTTCCGATCGCGCCGTCGCCCGGGATGTACTCGTCGGGAGCAAAGCTGTTGACGCCTCCCGCGCCGGTCAGGCCGTTCGATGGCGCGGAGCTCGCGGTCGCGCAGTCCGGCGCTCCCCCGGCGCTTCCCTGCGTTCCGGCATGGCCCGCGCCTCCATTGTTCACCTGGATGGCGACGCTGTTCAGGGTGACCGCGCCGGCGGTCACCAAGACGCCGTAGAGCGTCTGCCCCGCTGTGGCCGTGGCGCCATCCACGACGGTGAGGGTGTCGAGCTTGCCGCCCATGGCCATGATGGGAGGAGCGCCCGATTCCGCCGAGATGACCGACGTCGCGTTCGTGCCGTTGCAGTTCGTCCAGGTGCCTGCAGACTGCCCCCACGTCCACCCCCCTACGATCGTGATGTTCGCGGGGAGCGCGACCTGCTCGCTGTACGTCCCCTGGTCGAGGTAGATCGTCTTCGCGTTGCTCCCCGCCGCCGCGATGGCGCTGCCGATGGAACTGCATGGTGCGGCAGCCGTACAGCCCGCCGTGGCAGAGCCGCTCGGCGAGACGAAGAGCCCGTCCGGGTCCGGCCCGATGCATGAGGTCCCGTTGCACTCGAGGAAGCCGGCGTCGCACGTGAACCCGCACTTGCTGCTGGTGCACTTCTCCTGCGCGTTGGGCGGTGGGCTCGGGCAGACGTCGCCGCAGCCCCCGCAGTTGGTCGTGTCGTCCGTGGTGTTAGCGCACTCCGTCGGCGCCGCCGTGGGGCACGCGGTGAGCCCGGCGCTGCAGTCCAGGGTGCACGCACCGGCGGCGCACGCGGGCTGACCGCTGCCCGAGGTCGGCCCCGGGCAGCTCTTCCCGCAGGCGCCGCAGTTGGTCGGATCGGTGGCCTCGTCGACGCAGGACGTGGGCGCCGACGTCGGGCACCCCGAGAAGCCGGAGTTGCAGGTGAAGCCGCACGTGCTGCTCGCGCACGTCGGCTGCCCGTTCGGTACCGCGGGGCAGACGTGACCGCACCCGTCGCAGTCGCCCGGATCGCTGGCCGTGTTCACGCACGTCCCGCCGCACGGCTCGGGCGTGGCCGCGGGACAACCCGTCACGCACGCACCGCCACCGCACACGGGGTCGTCGGCCGGGCACACGTTGCCGCACGCGCCGCAGCTGGCCGGCGTCGTGATGTCCTGCTCGCAGCCGTTGTCCGGGTTGCCGTCGCAGTCCGCCCAGCCCGGCGCACACGCCGAGGCCGGGAACGAGCAGGCTCCCGCCGTGGTGCACGACGTCGCGCCGGAGACGTGTGGCAGACCGGTGCAGTCGTGACCGCAGGTGCCACAGTCGTGGACGTCGCTCGAGACGCACGTACCGCTGCAGTCGAGGGCGCCGCCGGCGCACGTCGAGGGGCCTGACTCGGTGGGCTCTGCCGGCTCCTCGTCGGCGAGGGCGCCGTCGTTCGCCGGCGAGTCGTTCGCGGCTCCGGCGTCGCCCACCGGAGCATCGCCGCCGGGCGCGTCCGGCAGCGCGGCCTCCGACGCGGCCGCGCTCTCGACCCCCGCGTCGCTTGGGCTCGCGCCGCGGATGGTGGGGTTGCCGTCGGCTCCGGCCTCGGCGGGGGTGTCGTCCGTCGCCTGGCGGTCGAACCCGCCGGTGCAGGCCCCCAGCATCAGCAGCGCGAGCGAGAAAGCCCCATCGAAACGCATGTCGAGACCCTTCCTTCGAGCTGGCCCGTGGTGCGGCGGTCGCGTGCCTGCTCTATTCACCCATCGGACCTCTCGCGGAAACGTTGTTTCCATTCGTCCGGGCCCCCGACGCTCCCTACGCCTGTCCTCAAGGAGTCCCTTGGAACCAAGCCATTTCGACGTGCTGATCGTGGGCGCAGGCCTGTCCGGAATCGGCGCGGCCTATCACCTGCAGACCCACTGCCCGGGCAAGACGTACGCGATCCTCGAGGGGCGCGAGCGGCTGGGAGGAACGTGGGACCTCTTCCGTTACCCGGGGATCCGGTCGGACTCGGACATGTACACCCTGGGCTACTCCTTCCGGCCCTGGACCAACCCGAAGGCCATCGCCGATGGGCCGGCCATCCTCGCCTACGTCCGCGAGACAGCGGAGATGTACGGCATCGATCGGAAGATCCAGTACCGCTCGCGGGTCGAGCGCGCGCGGTGGTCGACGCGCGAGGCGCGGTGGACGGTGGACGTGCGCGAGCCTGCGTCGGGCCAGCTGCGCCAGCTCACGGCGAGCTTCCTCTGCATGTGCGCCGGCTACTACGACTACGAGAGCGGCTACACGCCCGACTTCCCCGGTCGCGAGCGGTTCCGCGGCCGCATCGTGCACCCGCAGCTGTGGTCGCCGGACATCGAGTACGCGGGCAAGCGCGTGGTGGTCATCGGGAGCGGCGCGACCGCCGTGACGCTGGTGCCGGCCTTGGCCCGGACCGCCGCCCACGTGACCATGCTCCAGCGGTCGCCGACCTATGTCGTCTCGCTGCCGGAGCGCGACGTCATCGCCGACTGGATGCGGCACCGACTCCCTGCTCGCTCGGCCTACGCGGCGACGCGCTGGAAGAACGTGACCCTCGGCATGGCGATGTACGCCTACTTCCGGCGCTTCCCGGAGCGCGCGAAGAAGTTCCTCGTCGGACAGGTCCGAAAGCAGCTGGGCGCCAAGGTCGACGTGGGCACCCACTTCACGCCGTCCTACAAGCCGTGGGATCAGCGGCTCTGCCTCGTGCCGGACGCCGATCTCTTCATCGCCCTGCGCGAGGGCCGGGCGTCCGTGGTCACCGACCACATCGAGACGTTCACCGAGAAGGGCATCAAGCTCGCTTCCGGGCAGGAGCTGGAGGCGGATCTAATCGTCACGGCGACCGGTCTCCAGCTCAAGTTCCTGGGCGGGATGAGCCTGGAGGTCGACGGCCAGAGCGTGCTGCCGGAGAAGACGATGACCTACAAGGGGATGATGTGCAGCGACGTCCCCAACATGGCCTTCGCCATCGGCTACACGAACGCGTCGTGGACGCTCAAGTGCGACCTGACCAGCGAGTACGTATGCCGCCTGCTGAACTACATGGACGCGCACGGGTACACGGAGTGCTGCCCGCGGAGGAACGACCCGTCCGTCCAGGAGGCGCCGCTGCTCGATTTCAGCTCGGGCTACGTGCAGCGCGCCCTCCACAAGCTCCCTCACCAGGGCTCGGCGGCGCCGTGGAAGCTCTACCAGAACTACGCGCTCGACCTGCTGCTCATGCGCTACGCCCCGCTGAAGGACCGCGCCATGGAGTTCTCGACGCCGGACCGGTAGCGTATCCTCGACGCATGAGCACGGATCCGCCCCCCGACGGACTCACGCCCTCGGAGCGCCGCCTCGGCCTCCGCTACCTGTCGTGCTTCCCGGCCTACCTCGAGCACGAGGGCGAAGGCGCGCGTGCGGCGATGATCCACGACCTCAGCGTCTCCGGCACGCTGCTGCTGGTACGCACGATGCTGAAGGTCGGCGAGACCGTTCGCCTGCGGCTCTTCATCACCGGTGACGACACGAAGGAGTCGGTCGAGGTCGTCGGGCAGGTCGTGCGCTTCGAAAAGCTGGAGGATCCCTTCGCGGGCCCTTGGTCCAGCCGTGCCGCTATCCATTTCGACGAGCCCCTCACGGGGGTCGACGACGAGATCGCAGCGCTCGCGAAGCGGCAGGCCGAGGCGCGCTGAGCGCAGGTCGGACTAGCGGAGCTGCCTGGCCGCGTCGCACCCCATGGTGACGCCCGCTTCGCAGGCCTTCCGGTAGAGCGCCACGGCGCGCTCGCGGTCGGGGCGGACGCCGCGGCCGGTCGCGTAGACCCTCCCCAGCTCGACGCACGCAGTGAAGTCCCCCCCGTCGCAGGCGCGAAGCCAGAGATCGGCGCTGCGCATGGGGGAACGGGCGACGCCGTGCCCCTGCGCGTACATCTCCGCGAGCTGGCGGCACCCCGCGGCCGAGCCTCCGTTGCAGGCGCGGTCGTAGAGATCGACGGCCTCGCCCAGGCTCTGGGTGACGCCCTCCCCCTTCTCGTAGGCGGCCCCCAAATCGACGCACCCGTCGGTGTCACCGCCGTCGCACCCGCGCTGGAAGAGCGACGCCGCGCGCGTGGAGTCCTTCACCGCGCCGGCGCCGGCGCGCACCATGTTGCCCTGCTTCGTGCACGCCCGCGCGACGGAGCCCTCGCAGGCGCGCGCGAAGAGCACGACCGCCCGCCCGTCGTCCCGCGTGGCGCCGGTCCCCGCACTGACCAACTCCCCGAGGCGCACGCAGGCGACGAAGTCACCACCGTCGCAGGCCTTCTGGAAGAGCGGAGTGCCGCGCGCCGCGTCCCGCTCCACGCCGACGCCGTCGACGTACATGGCCCCGAGGTCTCCGCAGGCCTTGGCGATGCCCCGCTGACATGCCTCGGTGAAGAGGGCCAGTGCGCGCAGCTCGTCGCGCGGGACGCCGGCCCCGTCGCGGAAGGCGCTGGCCTGCGCGGCGGCGGTGTTCGGGTTCGCGGTCGCGGCGTGCGCGGACGGATCGGGCGCGATGGTCTGGGCATCGGTCGGGTGCCCGGTGCAGGCCGTCACGCCCCCGGCCGCCGAGACGAGGAGCACGAGCCAGCCTGAAGACATTCGGGTCACGCGATCCACCCCTCTCGTAAATCTGGGCCGCGAACGGCGGGCCGTCAAACGTGTTCCGTCACTCGTGCCGCAGCGCCTCGATGGGGTCGAGCTTGGCCGCGCGGCGCGCCGGGAAGAAGCCGAACCCCACGCCGATCCCTCCGCTCACCGCGATGCTGATGACGATGGGCGTCAGGTTTAGGGGCATCCCCCACCCCAGGATTTTGGCGACGATCGTGACGATGACGACGGCGATGAGCGTACCCACCAGGCCCCCGATGAGCGCCAGAACGACCGCCTCGATGAGGAACTGGGCCTGGATGTTCCCTTCGCGGGCGCCGATGGCCATACGGATCCCGATCTCACGGGTCCGCTCGGTCACGCTGACCAGCATGATGTTCATGACGCCGATGCCGCCGACGATGAGGCTGACCGCGGCGACGCCGATGAGCAGCCCCGTCAGCAGCCCGAACACGGACTGCTGCATCTCGGCGAACTCCTTCTGCGTGTGGATCTCGAAGTCCGGATCGCGGCCCTCGTCGATGTGGTGCCGCTGGCGGAGTATGCCGTCGATCTGCTTCACCGCCCGCTCGGTCGTCTCCGGTGAGCTGGCCGACGCCATGAGAACGCCGGCGAACCCCGGTGGCACCCGGCTCACCCGAGAGCGGTAGCTCGCGATCGGCATCAACACACAGTCGTCCTGGTCGCCCCCGAAGGGCGCTTCCCCTTTGGACTCGAGGACGCCGAGCACGTGGTATGGGTAGCGCCCGATGCGCACGGTGCGGCCGACGGGATCCTCGCTGCCGAAGAGGGTCTTCGCCACGCTCGAACCGAGCACGACCACCTTGCTCTTCACGACCTCGTCGTGGGCGTCCCAGGCGTCGCCCTGGACAACCTTCCAGTTTCGCACCTGGAGGTAGGGCAGCGTGGTCCCGATGATGTTGGTGCTCCAGTTCTGGTCGCCGTAGACGATCTGCCCCCCGGCCCGGAGTACGGGCGCGATGGCCACGACGCTGGTCGACTCGCGGAGGATGGTGCGTCCGTCCTCCTCGGAGAGCCGCGCCCCCGAGCCCAACGAGCCGCGCTTGCCCGAGGCCTGCGAGTTCTGCGGAAACACGATGACGAAGTTGGCGCCGAGCGACTGGATCTGCGAGCCCACGCTGTCGCGCGCCCCGGTGCCGAGCGCGGTGACGATGATGACGGCGGACACGCCGATGAGGATGCCCAGCACGGTCAGCGACGCACGCAGGGGGTTTCGCGCGATGGCGCGCAGGGCGAGGCGGATGCCGTCGAGAATCGCGCGCACGGCTCACTCCACCCGCAGGGCGGCGATGGGATCCAGCTTGGCGGCGCGCCAGGCCGGCAGGAACCCGAAGATGGTCCCGATAAAAACGCTCGTCGCCACCGCGACGGCGATGGCCCGTGGGCTCGGCACCATGGCCAGATCGAGCGCGCGCCCGATGCCGAAGGCTCCGGCGGCGCCGACCAGGATGCCGAGCAGCCCTCCGATGAGCGTGAGGACGACGGCCTCGACCAGGAACTGCACCAGGATGTCGCGCTCGCGCGCCCCGATGGACATGCGGATGCCGATCTCCCGCGTCCGCTCGGCGACGCTGACCAGCATGATGTTCATCACCCCCACCCCGCCCACCAGGAGGCTGATGGCCGCGACGGCGATCCCGAGCAGAGACAGCGTGCCCAGGATGGCGTCGGTCGTGGCGCGCATGTCCGCCTGGGTGCGGATCTCGAAGTCGTCGCGCCCCCCAGGCTCGATGTGGTGACGCTGGCGCAGGATGCTCTGGATCTGGGCCTTCGCGCGGTCCACCGTCTGCTCGCTGGCGGCGCTGATCATCAGCTCGTCGACGCGGCCGGGGGAGGTGTGCAGCACACGCGCGCGGTACGAGCCGATGGGCATCATCACGCGGTCGTCCTGGTCCTCGCCGAAGGTGCCGGACCCGCGCGGCGTGAGCAGGCCGATGACGCGGTAGGGCGAGCGACCGATGCGGATGGTGCGGCCGATGGGGTCGTCGGTGCCGAAGAGGTTCGTGGCCACCGTCTGTCCGATGACGCACACCTTGGTCTTCAGGAGCTCGTCGCTCTCGGTCCAGTTCTCGCCTCGCGCGATGGTGAACCGGCGGACCTGGTAGTAGGGCAGTGTGACGCCGGCGATGGTGGTCGACCAGTTCTTGTCCCCGTAGACCACTTGCCCCTGGGTCACGAGCCAGGGCGCGACGTTCACTGCGCTGACGGCCTCGCGGGCGATGGCGCGGCCGTCGTTCTCGGTGAGCCGCCCGACGAACCGGGCCTTCGCGCCGGAGGCCTGCACGGGCTGCGGCCACACGTAGAGCGCGTTTGCAGACATGCTGTCGATCTTGTCCGCCACGGCGGACGAGGTGCTCTCGGCCAGGGCCGCGACGATGATGACGGCGGTGATGCCGATGAGGATGCCCAGCACGGTGAGCACGGCCCGCGTGGTGTTGCGCGCGATTGCGCTGAGCGCGAGGCGGAAGGCGCCGAGGATCACGCGGACCTCGGCGTGGCGGGAGGGGCAGGCGCGAACAGCGCCATGAGCGCGTAGCGAAGCGTCGTGCACGCCACCAGGCCACCGAGGGCAACGGCGGCCCAGACCGCGAGGTTCTGGGGGACGTGGAGGCCCGAGAGCTCCTCGCGGGAGGCGTTGGAAGCAGCCAGCCACCCGACGAGGGGGAGGGACACGGCGAGGAGCGCCAGCGAGTAGTAGACGGACAGGCGCCCTCGCTCGCCCCGGGTCAGCGGATGCCCGACGCGGGCCGCCCCGTAGCGCGCCGCCACCAGAGCTTCGAGCAGGATCGAGCAGCCCAGCGGCACCCACACCACGTGCGTCCCGAGCGCCAGGGCGTCGAAGCCCATGCCCACGAACTGCCCGGCGATGGTCCCGCCGAGCATCGCGGGGTAGACGGCGAGAGGGACCGCGGTCTCCACTCAGCGCCTCGGGTTGAAGAGCGTGAGCAGGAGGTAGCGTAGCAGCACCAGGGCGGCGTGGAAGATGACCCCGGCGCCGACGATGACGGTCGCGCCACGACCGGAGAGGTGCTGCGCCAGGCTGGCGAGGAGCGACCAGCCGGCGAGCCCCTCCAGCGCCGGAGGGGCCAGGAAGGTCAGCGCGAGGATCAGCGCCGTCACCGCGCCGCCCGTCCACAGCGTGTACCAGAGCGCCAGGCGCACGCGCTGGTCACCGGTGAGCGGGTAGCCGAGGCTACGCCGGGCTGAGCGCGTCGCGCGCCACGACTCGCACAGCAGCCCGAAGACGCTGGCGGCGATGAAGAAGCCTATGCGTTCGGGGTGCGCGACCGCGGCCAGCGCGAAGATGCCCTTGGCGAACAGCACGCCCAGCCTCGAGGCGACCCAGGCCGCGCCGTAGACGCGGGCAGGCACCGGCGCGCGGGCGCGGGCGCGCGAGACCAGCGCCTCGTCCCTCTCCGTCAAAGGGTTCCCGCCGCCGGCGTCCGGCTTGGCGAGCCGCTGGAGCTCGGCTGCCGCATCGAGCGGCGCGTCCTGCACCACGTCGCTCACGATGCGCCCGTCGCGCATCGTGACGACGCGCGCCGCGCAGGCGGCGATGTCCCGCTCGTGGGTGACCAGGATGATGGTGATCCCCCGCTCGCGGTTCAGGCTCTGCAAGAGAGCGAGGACCTCGAGGCTGGTGCGGGTGTCGAGGTTGCCGGTGGGCTCGTCGGCCAGGAGGAGCGGCGGATCGGTGACGAGCGCGCGGGCGATGGCCACGCGCTGCTGCTGTCCGCCCGAAAGCTGGTTCGGCTTGTGATCCATGCGGTCTTCCAGGCCGACCTGCGCCAGCACGGCCTCCGCGCGCTTGCGCCTGGCCCGGCTGCTCACGCCGCGATACTGCAGGGGCAGCTCGCAGTTCTCGAGAGCCGTCGTCCGCGGCAGCAGGTTGAACCCCTGGAAGATGAAGCCGATGACCCGGTTGCGCACGATGGCGCGCGAGTCGCCCGCGCGCGCGCCGACGTCGATCCCCGCCAGCACGTAGGTCCCGTGCGTGGGACGGTCGAGGCAGCCCAGGATGTTCATCATCGTCGACTTGCCCGAGCCGCTGGTGCCCACGATGGCCACGAACTCGCCGTGGGCGATGCTGAGGCTCACGTCGCGCATGGCATGCACGACCCCACCACCAGTGTCGTAGTCCTTGGAGACGTGCGACAGCTCGATGAGCGCCTGGGGCTCGTTGCGAGGGAGCGAGACCGCGGCGGCCATCACTTGCCCTTCTTCTTGTCCTTGTCCTTGTCCTTGTCCGTCTCGTTCTCGTCGGTGACGACCTTGGTCCCCACCGTCAGCGCCGGGTCGGTCACCTCCGTGTACATGCCATCGGTGATGCCGACCGAGACGACGTGCATCTCGTCCTTCTCGGCGCCGGGCTTGTCGCTCGTGATCACCCAGACGCGTCCCTTGCCCTTCTCGAGCGGCGCCTCCGGCGGCTGGGGCACCGGCTTCCCGTCGGGACCCGTCGGCGGCGTGGGCTTGTAGCGGAGGGCCGCGTTGGGAATGCGCGTGACCCCGTGCACCTCGTGCGTGCGCACGGTGATGGTCGAGGTCATGCCCGGGCGGAGCTTCTCCTCGGGGTTGTCCACCTCCACCACGCCTGGGTACGTGACCACGCCCGAGACGTTGTTCGCGCTATAGCGGATCTGCGAGACTTTGCCGTGGAACACCTCCCCCGGGAAGGCGTCGACCACGCAGTCTGCATCCATGCCCTCGGCGATCTTGCCCACGTCCGCCTCGTCGACGTCAGCCAGTACCTTCATCTTGTGGAGGTCCTGCGCGATGACGAAGAGCACCGGCGCCTGGAAGCTGGCGACGACCGTGGCGCCCGGATCGATGCCGCGGGTCACGACCACGCCGTCGACCGGGGCGTAGATCTTGGTGTACCCGAGGTTGGCCTGCGACTGGTTCAGCTGCGCGGACTGCGCCGCGATGGAGGCCAGTTGGCTCTCGGAGTTGGCCGCGGCCGCGTTGGCCTGCGCGACCAGCGAGTCGTAGTTGCCCTGCGCGGTGTCGAGGTCGCTGCGAGCGGCGAGGTTGGCGGCGAAGAGCCGCTGGGTGCGATCGAGCGCCACTCGTGCCGTCGCCACCTGGGCCCGCATGCTCTCGAGCGAGGCGCGGGCCTGGGCGAGCTGCGCCCGCTGCGAGAGCAGGTTCGCCTGCTGGGCGCTGACCTGGGTGTTGTAGATGAGGGGGTCGATCTCGGCGAGGACGTCGCCCTTCTTCACCACCGAGTTGAAGTCGACCAGCACCTGCGTGACCCGGCCGTTGACCTGCGCGCCCACGTTGACCTGCAGCATGGGCTGCACGGTCCCGGTCGCCTGTACCTTCTCCACGACGTCGCCCACCGCCACCTGCGCCGTGACAAACTTCGCGGGGGCGGGGGGAGCATGGGCGGCTCGCCAGGCCAGAGCCGCTGCGATGACGAGGACGAACGCCCCACCGAAGGCCAGCCGCCGGAGCCAACGCCGCCCCCCCTCTTCGGAGGCCAGCGCCTTCTTCAGGTCCTCCGTGACTGCCGTGGATTGGGTCATGGGCTCGCCGGGTCTCTTAGCGGAAGTTGGGGGAGGGGACACGTCGCCAAGCAGCGTACGTCACGCCTGAGCACCCTTCGCCCGGGCACCCCACCGAATTTCACCGCGTGTTCCTTTTGATGCGCCGATGCGCCAACGCGATGCGTGGACACAATGTTCCGGGGTGACCCAAGGGTTCGGGGACTGTTTTTGTCAAACTCCGCGTGGTTACGCTAACCTCCGCCGCCACGTCCTTTTCGGAGCTCGTGCGCCCGCCTCCACCCGGCATCGGGGGGGTGTGGACGTGCAGGAGGCTGCGTGAACCCTCGATGGCGAAGCTGACCGATCGCGAGCTCGTCGATCGAGCCCGAGAGGGGGATGCGCAGGCGTTCGGCCAGCTGGTGCGCCGTCACCAGCAGCGGATCCACCGTCTGGCCATTCACCTGCTCCGCGACCGCGCCGAGGCGGAGGACGTCATGCAGGAGACCTTCGTGCGAGCCTACCGGGCCCTCGCCCGCTTCGACGGGCGAAGCGAGCCCTACACTTGGTTTTACCGGATCGCCGTCAACCTCTCGCTCAATACCCTGAGATCACGCAAGTCCAGGCGTACCACGACCGAGTCGGACGACGCCCGGCTCGATGCCATCCTGAGCGACAAGCAGACGGCAGCGGATGCACCCGACGACGCAGCGCGCAACCAGATGTATGCGGCCCTTTCCCAGGGCATCGAGGAGCTGTCGGACACGCTCCGGACCACGCTCGTGCTGGTCTGCATCGACGGGCGGTCCCACGAGGAAGCAGCCGTCATCCTCGGGGCTCCCGAGGGGACGATTGCCTGGCGTGTCCACGAGGCACGTCGCAAGCTGAAGGAATACATGATCAAACGGGGATTCGACCCCGAGGAGATGGGGTGATGAGCGAGGGTAAGCTCCCGCGGAAGTCGGGTGCCGCTGGCTCCGACCGTCTCGATGCTGTGCTGGCTGCGTGGCCGGTCCGGGAGCGTGACGCGGTGGACTGGGACGATTCGGCGGAGCGAGTGCTCTCCCTCATCGCTTCGGGGGAGACAACAAAGCTCGGCTCGATTGTCTCCGACGAGGCTCTTTTGGGTGCGCCTCTTCCCGCTCTACCTGGAGAAGTGCAAAGCTCCGCCCCGGTCGAAACCAGGAGCGAGGGAATGGGCATGACAACGGCGTCGAGGGAGCGGGATCGGGCGAGTTTCAGGGATCTCGCGAAGCTGGCCAACATGACGCCTCCGCCATCGGGCCCGGTCTCGGGCGTGACGTCGTCGGAGAAGCCGACGTCCACGACGAGCGAGAAGAAGGAGCGCGAGGAGAACTCGGGGGTGATCAACCTCGCGGTCCTCGCGGCCAGCGAAGAGGCGAAGAGCACGGCAACTCCGGCCATCGTTGCGCCCACGCTGCGGTCTTCCGGCACGCCGGCCAAGCTGACGCCTGCCCAGAGCGCTCCGCAGACCACGAGCTCCCGGAAGGGACGCGCGTGGGTCACGATCAGCAGCCTGGTGGCTGTGGCAGCAGTGGCTGCCGGCGTGTTCTTCGGTGTTCACCACGCTCCGGAGACCCGGGCGCCCGGCGCCATCGCGCAGGCAACGCCGCCGATCGTGCCTGCGGCGGCCCCCACTTCGGCTCCGACCACGAGGGCCGCCGCCGCGACTCCGATCGCGCCCGCGGACCGTGGGGTGGACCCATCCAGCCTGCCTGCCGTGGCCACGACGAGCAGCCCGTCCACCCCTGCCGCGACCCAGGCGGCGGTGGCTCTGCGGGCACCGGCCAAACCGGGTGCGGCTGCAGGGGCACCGACGACGGACCCCGCCCTCGTCGCCAGCATCCCGACGGCGCACGCGGCACCTGCGGGCTCGGGTGCCGACCTCCAGACGCTGATGCAGCAGGCTGCCGGGGTGACGTCCAGCCCGACCGCTCCGGCCGCGACAGGCACGGATTCCCCCACCACACCGCCCCCCGGGAGCGTGCCGCTGAAGCCGTCGCAGGGGGCTATCCAGGGGGCCCTCGGAGCTGCCCTGCCAGCTGCCCGCGCTTGCCTTGGCCCCGACGACCCCATCTCCCACGCCACCATCACGTTCGGGTCGGACGGGAGCGTAACGAACGTCGGGGTTTCGGGTGGTGCTGCAGGCAAGCCGGCCGAGGCGTGCATCCGCAACGCTCTGAAGCGGGCGCGCGTCATGCCGTTTGCCCAGCCGACCTTCACTGCGACCGCCACGGTTCGTCCGAACTGACGAGGTCGACCTCCGGTTGACAAACCGTTCCGAGGCGACCATGTTGCGCCCCCCGTTTCCCGCATAGAGGTCGCGCGATGGTCTCCTCGTCCCAGCAATTCGAGCGTATCCGCAAGCGCAAGCAGACGACGAACGGCAAGCGCAACAAGCGCGATCGCCGCCGCCTAGGCACGCCTGCGTTCCCCATCCACGTCGAGGGGTACGACGCGACGGCTCCCGACGCGAAGAAGACGGCCAAGAGCGCGTAAAACCTCGCGATAGGCTCAGCGGCCTAGCGAGTCGACGGCCGCGAGTACCTCGACCTGCAGCATGCCGCGACGGCTCGGTCGCAGTGGCGCGCCGTCCAACTCGACCAGCGTGAAGCGATCGACCACGTGTCCCTTGGTCGTTGTGGCCTCCGACGCGAGGATCTGCACCCGCGCCCGGTGGAGCGCCCGGGTGACGGCGAGGAGCAGGCCCGGACGGTCGAACGTCTCCACGGTCAGCACCGCCAGCCCCGACTCGGTCGTCTCGTCGAAGCGCACCCGCGTGGCGCCGGCCGGTCCGACACGCTCCGCACGAGCCGCGGCGGCCACCTCGTCGAGGGTCCGTGCCCCCGAACACAGGGCGCACAGCACCTCCGCGATCCGTGACGCGTCCGCCTGCAGGACGGGGGACTCGGCATGGCCGGGGCTGTCCAGGCGGCGGAGCCAGAAGAAATCCACGGCCTCGTTCGTGGCGATCCGCGTGTAGGCCTGCGCGGCCTCCACATCCATGCGTTGCACCACCAGCGCGGCGCTGATGAAGGAGAGGAGCCCCGGGCAATCCGCGGCGGCGACGCACATCACTGCACCCCCGCGCGGCTGCCTCCGCCACAGCTCCACGTGCGCCGGCGCCGCGCCTCGCCGCGCGACGATCGCCGCGTGTTCACGCGCCGAGGCCACGTCGAAGCGCTCGCGGTAGCGCCATGGCATCGAGTCGAGGAAGTCCGAGACCGGATCGCGTCGGGCCTTTGCGGGCATCGTACCGGGAGAATGACCGGACGCGACGCGCGGAGAGGTTGCCGCTCCGTTTCCGCAGTGTGTCTTCGTGCCCGGCGCAGAGAGCTCAGGGAGCCGGCGCGAGCCCCGCGCGTACCGCGGCCAGGTCCTCGGCGGTGACCTTCGTGCTGTGCGCCTCGACGCTCCGCGCGAGCTCCTGCGCGTCGATGGCCTCGCGTCCTTGCTCGACCTCGCGCTCGAGGTAGCGCACGAGGCACCTCGCATGCGAGTACGCGGCCGCCTTCTGCGGGCCCATCGGACCGTCGAAGGTCCGCTCGAACGCGACACGGAGCTCGCCTTTGGCGATGCTCTCGTCGCACGCGCGGCACCGCGCCCGCCCGTTCGGAGCACGCTCGGCGTAGGGCATCTCCGGTCGCAGGTGCTCGACGACGAGCGCCTCGAGCGACGCGCGGTCGACCAGCGGCCCCTCGTAGGCCGCCAGCACTGGCGCGAGCTCGTTGGCCAGCTTGGTGGCCGCGCACGGCAGGTGCCAGTACCGGAACTTCTCCCCGCCCTGCTCGGAGTAGGGGTTGGCGAACGCCTCGCAGAACCGCAGCTCGTCCTTGGCGATGGTCTTCTTGCATCCCTTGCAGCTCGCGCGGCCGCTCGGCGCGATCTCGATCTTGTGCGACATGGCTCCCTTCCGGACGCCATCGTACTTCTCCAGCTCGGGCGCAAGAACCCGGGAGGCACGCACCTTGAATCACGGCCTGTGCTCTCCCGTCTCTCCCCGAGTCATGTCATACAGTTCCGGCGCCTCGCTGCGGGTAGAGGCAGACCATCCCATGGAGGAACCTGGATCATGCGACCCACTCTGATTCTCGGACTCGCCACCGCCCTCGTCACCGCCGTCGCCATCGGCGGCTCTGCCCGGGCCCAGTCCACACCCACGCCGCCCCCGCCCCAGATCGCCGTCTCCGGCGGCACCATCACGGTCACCGCGCAGGGCGGCACGCACGTGAACAGCGGCTTCCCCTGGTACGTGAAGGACGGAACGGGCACCAAGGTGAAGCAGCTGGCCGACTTCTCCTTTAGCGGTGGCTCGGCTGGCAGCCCCACCACAGCCACCGTCAGTGGTGCGCCGGCCGCCGGCACGCTCCGCGGAGGCTACTGCCTGGACACCGGCTGCTACACGTTCACGGCGTCGTGCACGGCGTCGTCCTGCACGATCACCGGCACCTGACATCAGGCCACGAGCACGCCCACCGTGTAGAGCGCGAGGGCTGCGCACCAGGCGATCACCGCCACGCGCAGCCCCTCGCGCTGCCCCCACCACGGAGCCAGCGGAGGGACGAGCAACGCGACGACTGCACGCCAGGGGGCGTGTCTGCGCGCGAGGCCGACGACGAGCGTGACGTGCGCCGCCAAAAACAGGGCGAGCGCGGCGGCCAGGCACCATCCCATGACGCGCCAAGTCTACGTCGACGGCGTCTCCCGCGAGGCTCGACTCGCCAGATTCCGCGTCGCGCGGTTGCCCGTCACTCGCACCTGAGTTACGAGGAGGACACCCGAAGGGGGTCTCACCATGCCCACTCGAGCCATGTGCCTCGTCGCCCTCGCCGCGGCCGGCCTCGTCAGCGCGGTCGCATCGAATGCCGCCGCGCTCACCCAGCCCAACGGCAGCCCCATCCCCTCGCAGATGGGGTGCTCCGGCAACGAGCCCACCGGCCTGCTGCCCGTGTTCGCGTGCGTGTGCACCCAGCCCGGCATCTGCAACATCGGCGCGCCCTGCGCCTCGGCGACGAGCTGCGACAACGGGCAGCACGGCACGTGCGAGAGCACGATGTGGCACTCCTTCAACGACAACACCTGCATCCCGACCAACCACAGCGGCATCGACCCCTGGACGGACGCGGCCATCGTGCCCGAGACGTTTCACCCAACCTGCGCGCTCACGTACACGGTGGAGTCGCGCGGCACGGCCGAGTTCCAAAACGCCTTCGGCTGGTACAATGCCGGGACCCAGGCCCCCGCGGCCAGCGACCTGCACGTCATGCTCGACTGCAGCGCCGCAGCTGGCGCCACGGCCACGCTCGACCTGACCCAGGAGCCCGACTGGAAGGGCGGCGACGTTGGTTTCTTCCTGATCACGCCCGAGGATCACACAGCGGCCGGCAAGTGCGCCGGCGGCGACTGCTGCGCTACCGTGGCCCGCATCCAGTCCGGGGTCGGTTACACCTACTACTCGCAGCGCGAGTTCAACCCCGACGGGACGGGGGCGAACCCGTACATCCACCTGCTCACGTTCGACAGCCTGATCTGGCAGCAGAAGTACTACTTCGGCTGGGAGGACACGTTCCAGACCACCAGCTCGGACTTCACGGATCTGGTGACGAGTGTTGCCGGCGTCCAGTGTTCGGGGGCCGGCGTGCAGTGCCAGACGGGCCAGCAGGGTGTGTGCGCCTTCGGCATCACGTCGTGCTCGCAGGGCGCCGTGAGCTGCGACCCCATCGAGAAGCCCTCGCCCGAGGTGTGCAACGGGGTGGACGACAACTGCGACGGGCAGGTCGACAACGGGGCGACGTGTCCCGAGCCCGGCGACCAGTGCGTGAACGGCAAGTGCGTGGCTCCCTGTGGGAGCCTGGAGTTCCAGTGCCCGCAGGCGGGGACGCAGTGCGACCCGGCCTCGGGTCTGTGTGTCGACCCCAAGTGCGTCGGCGTGACGTGTCCATCCGACCAGATCTGCATCGCAGGCCAGTGCGGCACGCCGTGCACAAACGTCGTGTGTCCCCACGGCCAGACGTGCCTGGGCAACGAGTGCCTCGATCTCTGCGTGGGGGTCGCCTGCCCGTCGGGCGAGACCTGCGACCAGGGCGTGTGTCTCCCGGGCTGCGGCACCTGCGGCGGCGTTACTTGCGCCGCGCCGCTGGCGTGTGACACCACCTCCGGCAGCTGCGGTGATCCCTCGTGCGCCAACGGCTGCCCGAGCGGCACCTTCTGCAGCAGCGGACAGTGCGTCGATGCTTGCCAGGGCGCGAACTGCCCCACGGGGCAAACCTGCCAGGGTGGCCAGTGCGTCGGTCCGGGCGCGGCCTCGGCAGACGGCGGGCTGATCAACCCGGGCGCCGACGGGGGACTAGGCGGCGGCGACGGTGGTGGCAGCAGCAGCGGCGGCGGGAACGGGGACCTCCCACCCTTCGTCTCTTCTCCGCACGCCGGGTGTGCCTGCAGCTCGGGCGGAGGCGCGGGTGGAGGACTGGTAGCGCTGCTGTTCGGCGCGTCGCTCGTGGCCTCGCTCACGACGCGGCGCCGACGCCAGCGGTGAGCTCACTCGTCCGGAGAGCCGTTTGCGCTGGCGGGGCGCCCGGGCGACACTGATCCGGTGCGAACGACTTCCGCCCTGCTGGGCGCGCTGACCGCGGGCATCCTCCTGTCCATGGGGACAACGATCCCGCTCGCGCGCGGCGACGCCAGGCCGTCGACCATCGCTCTCGACGAGATCAAGGAGGGCATGAAGGGCTACGGGCTCACCGTCTTCAAGGGGACGGAGCCCGAGCGCTTCGACGTCGAGGTCATCGGCGTGCTGCACCACTTCCGCCCCGGCGAGCCGCTCATCGTTATCAAGACTCCCGGTCCGCGGCTCGACGTCGTCAAGACCGTCCGCGGGATGAGCGGCAGCCCCGTCTACCTCGACGGCCGGCTCGCCGGTGCCTACTCCTACAGCCTGGCGGCGTTCGAGACCGAGCCGGTGGCGGGCGTCACCCCGATTGATCTGATGCTGACTGAAATGCGGCGCCCCATCCCGCCGGGCTTCTGGCCGCTCGACCGGTCGGCGCCGCTCCCCGGCAAGGCCGTTGTCCCGCACGCCCAGCACGCGTCGGTCGAGAGATTCGAGGGCGCGCCCGGGACCTACGATTTCGAAGAGCACGCGCACCAGCTGGCCGACAGGCTGGCGCTGCACCCTGATCCCTCGAACCCCATCGTGCCCTCCGCGACCCCGCTCCTCATGGGTGGCGTGAGCGACCGCGCGACGGCGGCGCTACGCAGACTGGTGGAGCCGCTCGGCCTTGAGCCCCTGCAGGGCGGCGGCGGCGGAGGCGACGTGGTCGACCCCCACGCGCCGCTGCACTTCGTCAACGGCGGGGGCCTTGGCATCGAGCTGTCGCGCGGGGACGTCTCGGCGATGGGGCTCGGGACATCGACCTATGTCGACGGGGCTGGCAAGGTGGCCGGCTTCGGACACCCGATGCTGGGCGGCGGCGACGAGGCGCTGCCCTCGTGCATAGGCCGCATCCTGTGGATCATGGCCAGCGCGCAGGCCTCGCACAAGGTCGGCGAGTGCGCGCGCTCGCTCGGAACGCTGGTGCAGGATCGCCAGACCACGATCATCCTCGACGAGAACGTCGTCGCACCCACCATCCCCATCGACGTCGACATCATCGGCGTCACGGGCGCGCCCAAGACGCACTGGCACTCCGAGATCACCGAGGACAAGTTCATGGCGCCCGGCCTGGCGGCCGTCGTCCTCGCGTCCGTCATCGAGGCCACCACCAGCGAGCGGCGCGATCTCACCTGGAAGCTCACCACGCAGGTCGACGTGGTGGGTCACGGCCTGGTGAACCTGGAGGACGTCGGCGTCGCCAGCGGTGGCTCGCCGGACACCAACGAGTGGTTCCGCTCCAAAGTGGTCGCCACTATCGGGGACGTGCTGAGCAACCCCTGGGAGCACGCGCGCATCCGCGGGATCGAGGCGCGCTTCGAGGTCAAGTATGCGCGCGACCTCATGCGCCTGCGCGGCGCCGAGCTGCTCGACCCCGTGGTCGACGCAGGGAGCAAGGCGCGGATCCGCCTGCACCTGGTGCCCGAGAACGGACCCGAGACCACGCGCGTGGTCGAGGTGACCCTGCCCCAGGAGCTGGCAGGGAAGGACGTCGAGATCGACCTCCTGCCCGGCTACGACGTGATGCCCGAGCTCGCCGCGCCCGAGTCGCTCGACGAGCTCCTCGCCAACGAGCCGCGCCAGACCGTCGCACCGCGCTCGGTGGTCCTGCAGTTCCGCGTCCCCTCGCAGGGCATCGCCTACCGCGGCCGCGTGACCCAGCGCCTCCCCTCCTTCACCCTCGACGCGCTGCGGCCCCAGAGCAGCGACACCGGCCCCGACACCTTCCCCAGCTGGTCGCGCTCGGTCGTGCCCCTCAACTGGTACGTGGAGGGCAAGGACAAGGTGAAGGTGAAGGTCCGGAGCGTCGTGCGCTGACGGCGCGCCAACTTGGCCACCGTGCCTCCGGCGTCGTAAGCGGGGAGGAGCCCTTGCGAGCCCACCGACTCCGCCGCCTCCCCTTCGCAGTCCTCGCCGTCCTGCTCGCCGGCTTCCTGGCGTGCTCCCGGACGGCTCCCGAGCCCACGCAGGACGCGGGGCCTCCGCCGCCGGCGTCTTCCGCGGCGTCTTCGCCCTCCGTTGGGTCTGCCGTCCCGTCCGCGACGGCCGCGCCCTCCGCGATGGCATCCCCAGCCGCCACGGCCACGGAGGAAGCCGGCCCGGCCGCTTGCCCGGCGGGCATGGTGCTCGTCGACGGGGACTACTGTACCGAGCTCGAGCTGACCTGCAAGAAGAGCTGGTACGCGAAGTGGAACGACAAGACCATCTGCGAGGAGTTCGAGCAGCCATCCAGGTGCACGGGCAGCAAGGTGCACAAGCGCTTCTGCATCGACACCTACGAGTACCCGAACAGGAAGGGTGAGCGCCCGCAGGTGAACTTCAAGTTCCCCGAGGCGCAGCGCCTTTGCGCGGCGGAGGGCAAGCGCGTCTGCACCGAGACGGAGTGGACGATGGCGTGCGAGGGGCCCGAGTACAAGCCGTACCCCTATGGCTACACGCGCGACTCGAAGGTATGCAACGGCGACCGGGAGTACATCGAGCCCAAAGTGACGGGCCACGACGAGAAGGGCGCGCCCTTCATGGCCTTCGCCTCGAAGGACCCCGCGGTGTCGAAGCCGGAGCTCGAACGGCTATGGCAGGGGGTGGAGAGCGGCTCGCAGCCTAAGTGCGTGAGCGACTACGGCGTGTGGGACATGCCCGGGAACGCCGACGAGCTGGCCAGCAGTGAGACGCCCGAGCCCACCAGCAAGTTCGACAATGTGACCACGGGAGGCCCGTGGCTCAACGGGGTCCGCAATCAATGCAGGCCCAAGATCTACACGCACAACGAAGGTTTCGCGTACTACTACCTGTCCACGCGCTGCTGCTCCGAGCCTGACGGAAAGCCCACGGATCCGAGGTCTCCGAAGCAGATCAAACGGCGTGAGAAGTGGCACCCTTGAGGGTTTCGTTGTAGTTCAAGCAAGTCGGCATGAGGTTCCGCCCCTTCGCCGTGCTGCCCATTGCTGTCGTGGGAATGGCCCTGGGCCTGTCCGCGACGCAGAGCGCAAGCGCCGACCCGCCCCACAAGGGCACACACGGCAAGACCCACGGGAAGAAGCACGCAGCCCATCACGTGGACGCCACAGGGCCGCACCCCACGCTCGCCACCGCGGTCCGCAATTGGGGAGACTACGACGTGGTGGAGGGACAAATAGGGCAGGCGATGCCGGGGGCCGTGTGCCCGCCGGAGATGGCGAACATCGACGACCGGTTCTGCATCGACCGCTGGGAGGGCTCGCTGGTCGAAATGACGCGCGATGGGCGCGACCTCCCCTGGCCGCCCTACGGGCCGGTCGAGGAGGGACACTCCTTGCGCGCGGTGAGCGTCCCCAACGTCTATCCGCAGGCCTACATCAGCGGCGCCCAGGCGGCACGGGCCTGCGCGGCGGCGGGCAAGCGGCTATGCGCGCCGGTGGAGTGGCGGAAGGCCTGCATGGGCCCCAAGCAGGCCACCTTCGGGTACGGCGACCAGCGCGTCGCGGGGAAATGCAATGACGCGGGCAACAGCCCGATGATGCGCCTCTTCCCCCAGGTGACGGTGTCCTGGAACCTAGTGGGGATGACGGAGATGAACGACGCGCGGCTCAACCAGCTCGATCAGACGCTTGCGCCCACGGGGTCGCACGACCAGTGCACGAACGACTACGGCGTCTACGACATGGTGGGCAACCTGCACGAGTGGACCAACGACCCGAATGGGACGTTCCAGGGCGGGTACTACCTGGACACGCACAGGAACGGCGACGGATGCAGTTACCGCACGGTGGCGCACGAGTTCACGTACCACGACTACTCCACCGGCTTCCGCTGCTGCGCGTCGCCGGTCACACCGTGAAGGGCAGACGGACTCGCGCCCTCCTTGCGGTCGGAACATCCCTGACCGCCCTCACGGCCTGCAGCTCAAGCAGCTCGAGCGCCTCCGGCGCAAGCGACGATCCATACGCGGCCGCCCGCGCGCAGTGCGTCCAGATCATCAACCAGGATCGGGCCAGCCTGTCCCCGCCGTCACCGCCGCTGACGGAGGCGAGCGCCGCCCAGGAGTCGTGCGTGGACGGCCAGGCGCAGGCGGACTTCCAGTCCAACACGCCGCACTCGGCCTTCGGGAAGTGCTCGGAGTCCGCGCAGGACGAGTGCCCTGGCTGGCCCGGACCGCCGAGCTCCATCGACACCGGCTGCCTGGCCATGATGTGGCAGGAGGGCCCGCCCCCCGCCGGCCAGGACAATCACTGGCTCAACATGTCGAACGCGCAGTACACGCAGGTCGCCTGCGGCTTCTACCAGGACCCATCAGGGACCTGGTGGGCGACGCAGGATTTCTGGTGAGCTGATTACGCCTTGGCCCGGTCGAGCGCGTCCTTCGCGATCACCGTCCAGTCGTCCTGACCGTGCCCGCGCGCGATCCAGCGGTCCATCTCCGCGGCGATCGCCGGTACGACGGCCAGCGGCACGCCGCCGCGTGCGGCCTCCTCCAGCATGAGGCGCGCGTCTTTGCGCGCCATCGTGAGCTCCCACGAGGGGTGCACGAAGTCGCCCTCGAGAATGCGCCCGACCCGCACCTTGATCGTGGCGCCCGGATTGAACGCGTCGAAGAGGGTCGCGGCGTCCGCGGCCTCGATGCCCACGGCCTTCGAGAACGCGAGCACGTCCGCCACGCCCGCGGTCATGCACATCAGGAACATATTGCCGAACAGCTTGAAGCTCGCCGCCCGCTCGGGCTGCGGTCCGAGGTAGAGGAGCTTCCCGGTCATCGCGCTGAGCGCCGGAGCCAGCGCGTCGAAGAGGGCGCGGTCGCCCGAAGCCAACATGATGCCAGTGCTCTCCAGCGCGTTCTGCGGTCCCATGAACACCGGGGCGTGCTGGAACGTGACGCCACCATCGGCCATCGCGCGGCGCGCGCGGCGGTTCCCGAGGGTGAGGTCGTCGTGTGGTCGACCAGGATCACGTCCCTCTCCATGCCCGGCCGTGCCCGCTCGAGCACCTCGTCCACCGCGGCGTCGTCCGAGAGCGTCAGGTGCACCCGCTTCGCGCCGCGCACGGCCTCGGCCGGCTCGGAGAACGCCCGGGCCCCGTCGGCCTCGAGCGCCCTCGCCTTGGACAGCGTGCGGTTCCAGACGTTCACGTCTTCCCCGCGGCGCCGCAGCGCGCGCACGAACCCCGAACCGAGCAGCCCCGTCCCGAAGAAGGCGATCATGCGGCTGGTTGTTACCAGAAGACCGCAGGGCGTCACGGCCGCGCCGCACGCGCCTTCCCGTTGCTCCGCACCTTGGCCTTGCTGGGCACGCCCGGCTTGCCGTTCTTCGGCCTGCGCTCGGGGGCGGCCTCCACGCGGTTCCGGCCCCGCTGCTTGGCGTCGTACATGGCCTCGTCGGCGCGCCGCAGGAACACCTCGGCGGACTGGCGTCCGTCCCAGGTCGCGATGCCGATCGACACCGTCTGCACGATGCTGGCCGCCCCCACCACGATGGGCTCCTCCGACGCGTGCTGGCGCACGCGCTCGGCGATGACCTTCGCCTGCGCCATCGTGGTCGACGGCATGAGCAGCACGAACTCCTCGCCGCCATAGCGCACCAGCACGTCCACGCGCCGCGTCGCCGTCCGGACCCGGTCGACGAAGGCGCGCAGCACCTGGTCGCCGACGGCATGCCCGTACCGGTCGTTGACCAGCTTGAAGAGATCGAGATCGAGCAGCAGCATGCTCAGCGGCTTCTCGGTCCGCCGCGCGCGCTCCATCTCTTCGGCCAGGCGCGGCCCGAGGTACCGCCCGTTGAAGGCCAGGGTCAGATCGTCGGTCACCGCCAGGCGCTCGAGGCGGGCGCGCTGGATCGGCCCCACCGAGCAGTTCGCCAGGAGCCGGGCCAGCAGCTCGTCGGTGGGTGAGAACGAGTTCACCTCGGGAGACGACACCGAGAGCACGCCGATGGGCGCCCCCTCCGAGACGAGCGGCTCCACCACCATGGACTTGATGGTGAACCCCTGCCCCGAGATGGCCACGAAGCGCGCGTCCTTGCGCACGTCCACGATGCGCGCTGGCTCCCCGTGCTCGAGCACCCACCCCGAGATTCCCACGCCAGCGCGCAGCTCGACCGAGGGCAGATCGTGCGCAATGCCCGAGCGGGCGCCGGTCAGCAGGTGCGAGCGCGAGGCGTCGAGCAGGCGGATGGACGCGTGATCGCCGGGGAGGATGGACAGCGTGGCGTCCGTCACGGCCCGGAGCGCGTCCTCGAGCGGGCGCCCGTCGGTAAGCTGCTCGGTGAGCTGCAGGAGCACGAGCAGGTCTTTCAGCGCATCGAAGGACATGGGAAGGGCCAGCCGCGAGCTGGGGAAGCGGCAACGAATGATGGCATCAAAGGAGCGCCCGCGCGCGATAGTCTCTCACCGCCGCGAGTGCTCGCTCTCCCGACACGTGACCACTACCTGCGGATGGGCCGCTTCCCGTCGCTCGACGGGCTGCGCTGCCTCGCGGTCCTCCCTGTCGTCTGGCACCACTCCACCCCCTGGGCACCGCCGGGGCTGCTCGGCCGCGGACCGCTCGGAGTCGACCTCTTCTTCGCCATCAGCGGGTTCCTCATCACGACGCTGCTCCTGCGGGAGCGGCGCGCTCACGGCGAGGTGTCCGTGGGGCGCTTCTACGCCCGGCGCGCGCTGCGCATCTTCCCCGCGTACTACCTCGTCCTCGGGCTGACCGCGCTGCGCACCTGGCTGTGGATGCCAGCCGGCCCGACCCGCGACCATTTCCTCCACGCGCTGCCGTACTGGGCAACCTACACGTCCAACTGGTTCGTCGACTTCGCCGTCCCCCACCCCGTCGTGTTCGCGTTCGCATGGTCGCTCGCCACCGAGGAGCAGTTCTACGCCGTGTGGCCCTGGCTTGCGCGCGCTCCCCGCTGGGCCATGCCCCTCGCGGCGTTCGCCCTGCTCGCGGTCGACCAGGGGGTCGAGCTCGGTGTGCTCGGCGCGAGCTGGCCCGCGCTCGCGCGGCGCCTGATCTCCAGCATCGCCTCGCCCATCTGCATGGGGGCCTTGCTCGCGTGCGCGCTCGACGCCCCGCGCGGGTTCGCGCTCCTGCGCGTGCCGCTCGCATCACAGGCGTCGGCCCCCGCCGCGCTCGCGCTCCTAGGCGCGCTCGTGGTCGACGGCCGCGCCCCAGTGGTCGTGCTCCAGCTCGCGATGGCTCTGCTCGTAGGGGCCTGCGCGGCGCGCCACGACCACGGCCTGCGCGCGCTGCTCGAGGTCCGCCCCGTGCGCTTCGTCGGAACCATCAGCTACGCGCTCTACCTCGTGCACGTGGCGGCGATCACCGCGTTCAAGCGCACCCTCCCGGCGCTCTCCGCGGACGCGCCGCTAGTCTTCGCCGGCGGCCTCGCGCTGGCCTTGCCGCTCGCCTACCTCCTTCACCGCGTGCTCGACGTGCCGCTCCAGCCGCTCCGCGCGCGCCTGCGTCCCGCGCCTTGACCATCCCGTGGCCCGGCGCGACGCTCGGCGCACCATGACCAAGCCTCCGCAGCGCGTTCGCATCGCCAAGCTCCAGGACCTGCAGATCGACGGCGTGGTCGCCATCGACGCGGCGTGCAAGCACCTCTTGCACCTCGCCGGCATCCCTACGTCCGAGGCGCCCCCGCGGGGCCTCGCCGGCATCGCGAAGCTCACCAAGGTACACAACGTGCTCGTGGCCGACGCCGACGGCGTGGTCGCCGGCTATGCCGCGTGGCGCGACGAGTCCCCCGGCGTGGCATACTTGGAGGATCTCGCGGTGAAGCCCGAGCTGCATCGCCTGGGCCTGGGGACGCGGCTGCTCGAGGCCGTGCGCGCGGACGCGAGCGCCGTGTCGCTGCCCATCCTAGTGACCCGCTGCTGGAAGAGCGCGAAGGCCGGCCGGGCGCTCCTCGAGAAGTCAGGGTTCCAGCCTCTCTCCGGGGACTCAGGGGAGCGCGCCGCGCTCTGGCGCGCCGAGCAGGAGGGCCCCGGCGGCCCGGGCCTCGTCAAGGAAGGCCAAGTGGTGATGGTTCAGTCGCTGCTATAAGGCGGGGATGCGTTCTGGAGCCATGCTCGCCGCTGGATTCGTGGCGCTCGCCTGCGCCCTCGCCACCGGGGATGCACGCGCCGTGGGGACACGGACCTTCGAGCTCGACTCGCTCGAGCGACTCACCGGGGGTGACCTCAAGGGCGTGACGGTCGGATCCGACGGCGTGGTGCGCGCGGGCTGGACCATCGGCAACGTCCCCTTCCCCGAAGGGTCGGGGACCACCGCAACGTGCGCCGTGGCGCTCGCCGACGGGAGCGTGCTGGTGGGGACGGGGCCGGCGTCCGGCGGCAAGGTGATTCGCATCGCCGGTGACCTGGCGACCGTGTTCGCCGAGACCAAGGAGAGCGCCGTCAGCGCCCTCGCGGTCGACAAGGCGGGCGTCGTCTACGCCGCGACCACGAGCAACAAGATCTACAAGGTCTCCCAGGGCAAGGCCGAGGTCTACGCCACGCTCCACGACGTGGAGAGTGTCTTCGCGCTGGTCGCCGACCCGCGGAGCGGCGCCCTCTACGCGGGCACGGGCCCCGACGGCAAGGTGATGCGCGTCGAGGCCGGCACGGCGTCCACCGTGTTCTTCCGCGCCGAGGAGCCCTTCGTGGTCTCCCTGGCCGTGGCCGACGACGGCGCGGTCTACGCCGGGACCAGCGGCAAGGGGCTGCTCTACCGCATCACGGCGGTTGGCCGGGCGAACGTGCTCTACGACTTCCACGGGGAGGACGTGCATGCCATCGCCGTCGCGCCGGACCACACGGTGTGGGCCATCGCCAACGAGGGCGCGAGCACCAGCTCCACCGAGACCTCGGAGTCGGCGAGCTCGTCGCGACGCAACGCCGGCGGGCGCAATCCTCCTGGCCCCACGGGCGGGTCGCACACCAAGCCGGGCAAGGGCTCGCTCTGGCACTTCGACGCGCAGGCCCGCCCCGAGAAGGTGATGCACCACGACGAGTTTCACTACGTGTCGCTGGCGCTCGACGACAAGGGGGTGCCCTACGTCGGCACGGGCGCCGAGGGGCGCGTCTACACGGTGGACGACGCCCACCGCGTCGCGCTGGTGGCCGACACGGACGAGCGTCAGATCGGCGCCCTCCATGTCACGGGCGCGACCCACTTCCTCATCGGCAGCGATCCCGGCGCGTTCCACCGCGTGCTCGCCGTGGGCGGACCGGACGCGGTATGGACCAGCAAACCGCTCGACGCGGGCCTTCGCGCGCGCTTCGGGCACCTCCGGTGGAGCGGGACGGGTGCGCTGGAGGTGTCGACCCGCAGCGGGGACACGCAGACGCCCGACGCGACGTGGAGCGCATGGAGCACCCCGGTCAACGACGGGGGCCCCATCTCCAGCCCCCCGGCCCGATTCGTCCAGGTCCGCGCAAGGCTGCGCGACGCGGCGGCGACGATCGCCGAGGTCAGCGTCCCCTTCGTCACCGAGAACCTGCGCGCCGTGGTGACCGAGGTCACCACCCGGGGCAAGGGCTCGCACGAGCCCAGGGAATCGAAGGACAGCCTGCCCGCCAGTGGTGGCGAGCCAGGAAGGCACGACGCGGTCGTGCACGTCACGTGGAAGGTCGACAATCCCGACAACGACGACCTCCGCTACCGCGTCAGCTTCCACAAGGACGGACAGACGCGGTGGCTCGACGCCACGGCGCCGGACGACGTGCTGACCAAGTCCGAGCTCGACTGGGACACCTCGTCGCTCCCCGAAGGGAAGTACCGGGTGCGTGTCGACGCGAGCGACGAGCTGGCGAACCCCCCCGGCGAAACGACCCACTTCGCGCTGGAGACATCGCCCATCCTGGTGGACAACACGCCGCCGGTGGTCAAGACGCTCACGATGCAGGGCCATCGCCTGCGCGCCGAGGTGGTGGACGGATTGGGGCCCATCGCGCGCGTGGAGGTCGCCATCGACGGCCACATCGAGTGGCGTCCCGTCGCGTCGACCGATGGACTCTACGACACGGCGACCGAGACCATCGACGCGGACATCACGTCACTGCTCCCGGCCACGCCGGGCCCACACGTCGTCGCCCTGCGTGCCTACGACGCGGCGGGCAACTACGTGGTGCGCGAGGTCGAGAGCCCGTAGCGCTGCGAGGTCACTTCCCGGGCATGGCAGGCGTGCTGCCGGGCGAGAGATCCTTCACCTTCTTGCCCTCGGGGTCGTAGAGGGCCGAGCACAGCTGGTTCGAGCTGCTGCCGCCGCGCTGGACGCTCACGGCGAAGCCCCGCGCCGGGGGACCGGCCGCGCCGAGGTAGGTGCTCGCGACCGCCTCGCAGCTCGGAGGCGACTTGGCGAACACGCCGACCTGGCAGACCACCATCACCGAGAACGCGCCGGGTGCCGAGGTCCCCGCGTCGAGGCGGTCTTTCATGATGCGCTGCATCTTGTCCATGTCCATGGCCATGGCGCTGTCGCAGCCGAGGGCGGCCACCTCCCTGGCGCCGGGGGCGTTCTGCGAGTCGACCGCCAGCTGGGCCACGTCGCCGATGGTGCCGAAGACCTTCTTGCCCTGCTCGCTGTTGGCGAAGTGGTAGATGCCGAACGCCACCAGGCCGACGACGAGGGCTCCCACCCCCCCGACGATCGCCAGGGCGATGAGGCACCCTCGATTGGACTTCCGGGGTGGAAGCGGCCTGGGCGGCAGTGGCTGAGGTGGGGATTGCATGGATGGCGGCCCAGGCTAGCAGAGCCGTCCGCGCACATCCCTTCGCACCGAGGCCTGGCAGCACTCCTGCGACACGCACGTCAGGGGTCACCTTCTTGTCCCCTCAGCTGGACCGTGCGAAAGCTAGCGATCTCCATGAGGTCCGGCCACAATTGAGAGTCGGCACGCCACGTGAAGACTGGACGTTCTGACCGGCCACGAACCCGTACCTGTTCCCCCTTCGCTTCGATGACCCCTCGCGTCACTCTCATTGCTGTCCTCACCGTCGGCGCCTCGGCCGCGGCCCTTGGCGCCTGCACGGCGGCTGGCTTCAGCGCCGAGGACACCTCCACGATTCTCAACTTCGGCGCCATCGATGCGGGCGACGGCGGAGAGGCCGCGACCGACGCCGGGCCCGAGGCCCAGGCCGCGCCCCTGGTCGAGGGGAGCCCGCTGTGCAACGCAGTGCCCAGCAGCTGCGATCCCGACCGCCCCACCACAGCGAAGGCCTGCGGCCTCGCCCCCGACGGCGGTGCCTACAACTCGTCGGCAGGCTATGACAACGCCGTCCTCGCGTGCCGGGTCGTCTCCACGTCGCCCAGCGCGACAGACGGAGATCAGCAGCCGGCCTGTACCCCGGCCGGGTCTGCGGGGGACAGCTCGTGGTGCGAGTCATCGAGCGAGTGCCAGGCGGCGTTCGAGTGCGTGGGCTCGGGGACGTGCCAGCACTATTGCTGCTCGGGCAACGCCGAGTGCGTGGCTGACCAGTTCTGCGACATCCAGCCAACCACCCAGGCCTCGGGCGTCGAGGTGCCCGTGTGCATGCCCATCCACCCCGCCAGCGGATGCACGCTCCTCGATCCAACCGCGTGCCCGGCGACCGAGACCTGCGCGGTCGTGCGGGACGACGGCTCGACCAGCTGCGTCGCGATCGGCGGCGCGAAGGCCAAGGAGCAGTGCGACACGCAGCACTGCGCAGCCAACCTCGTGTGCCTCGGGACGCCCGGTAGCCGCACTTGCTTCCAGCTTTGCCTGACCGCGACCGCCGAGGGTTGCTCCGCCAACCAGCAGTGCCAGGGCGGCCTCCCGCTGTTCCCCGATCCGACCTACGGCATCTGCCAGTAGCCCCACCGCCTGCGCGACGAAGTGCGCGTGCTACACCTCGCGCGCCGCCTTGCCCGCCCCCGTCGCCCTCCTATACCCGCCGAGCTGTGATCCCACCGCTCCCTACCTGAGCCTGCCGACCCTCACGGCCTGGCTGCGTAAGCACGGCGTGAGCGTGCTGCCGGTGGACGCTAACCTCGAGGGCTGGGAGTGGCTGCTCTCGCGCGCCCGCCTCGAGGGTCTGGCCGCGCGCATCGAGCAGCGCCTCGGCGAGCTCGACGCCAGGCCTTCGCTATCGCACGAGGAGCAGCTCGCGTACGCCGCGCTGTGGGCGGCGCGCGGCGACGCCGCCGCTGCACCCGCGGCCATCGACGGGGCCCTCGCCGTCTTCCGCGACCGGAGCGGCGGCGCCGCGCGCTTCTACGACCCGCGCGCGTACGAGGACGCGGTGGCCACCGTGGAGTCCGCGATGCGCCTGGTGAGCGCCGCGTACCATCCCCTCTCGCTCGACTTCGTGGCCTACCGCACGCCATTCTCGCTCCTCAGCGCCGGGGAGATCGCCCGCGACGCCGCGCCAGAGCGCGACCCGTTCCACGGCTACTTCGAGCAGCTCGCGGAGCGCCTCGCGCGCGAGGACGCGCGGCTCGTGGGCATCTCGGTCGCCTTCCCCGGGCAGGTGCAGCCCGCCTACTCGCTGGCCCACGTCCTGCGCGCGCGCCTGCCCGGCGTGCACGTCACCGTGGGCGGCCCTGCCCTCACGCAGATGCTGTTGCGGCTCGAGGGTGAGGCCCTGGAGAAGGCCCTGGGCCCCTTCTCGTCGGCGGTCATCTACGAGGGCGAGCATGCCCTGCTGGCGATGGCGCGGGCCATCGAGCGCGGGGAGGACCCTGCGGCCGGCGGCCGCGTCATCCGCGGCACCACCATCGAGGATATGTCGACCCTCCCGCCTCCGGACTTCGACGGCCTCCCGCTCGACCGGTACCTCGCCCCGGAGCTCGTGCTTCCCTACGACCCGACGCGCGGCTGCTACTGGGGCGTCTGCACCTTTTGCCACTACGGGCTCGCCGAGGTCGGCACCGCGAAGTACCGCGAGCGCCCGGTGGAGACGGTAATCGACCACGTCGCGGCGTTGAAGGACAGGTACGGCACACGCATCTTCTACTTCTCGCAGGACGTCTTCTCCCCGCGCATCGCGACCAGCATCGCGCGCGGCATCGTGGAGCGCGGCCTGGACATCCGGTGGGGGACGGACATGCGGCCCGAGCGGTCGCTGACGCCCGGGCGCTGCGCCGAGCTCGTCGCGGGCGGGCAGCTGAGCGCCGCCCTCGGCGTGGAGAGCGCGTCGCCCAGGGTCCTCTCGCTCATCGACAAGGGCATCCCGGTCGAGGCCGTACGCGACGCCATCGTGAACCTGTCGCAGGCGGGCGTGGCGGTCGAGGCCATGTGCTTCGGCGACTTCCCCACCGAGACTGTGCGCGAGGCCATGCAGACGGTGCGCTTCGTCGAGGGCGTAGGCGACGAGCTGTCGCTTTTCATCCTTGGGCGGTTCGATCTGACGCACGGCTCCCTCGTGGCGCAGCGGCCCGGGGACTTCGGCATCAAGGAGGTGTGGGGTGTGGCCGGGGACGAGCTCGGCACGGGGCTCTTCTTCGCGGAACGCCGGCGGACCGGGCGCCCCAGCGAGCACGCGAAGCTCGAGGAGGCGGTGAGCGCGCTGTCCTCGCGCTGGCGGCTGCACCGCTACCCGTGGGCCGGCGCGCTCTCGACGGCGCACACGCTGCTCTGGTACGCGCGCCTCGGGAAGGACGTCTTTCGCCGGCTGGGGCCGGACCGCGACGCGCGGGTGCAAAGCGCCCAATCGCGCGTCGGTGCGGCGCGCTTCGACGTGGCGCGCGTCACCGAGGAGAGCGCGGCGCGCGAGGCCGCCCTCTGGGAGCAGATGGTGCACGAGGAGCGGCGGGTCTCGCGGGCGACGTACGAGGCACGCGCGGCGTCCCTGCCGCACGCCACGCCGGCACCGGGGCGGTGGAGCTACGCGGCCGGGGTGGAGCTGCGCGCCGTCGAGGGCAGGACCGGCACGGTGAAGACACGGCGCGCGCCGACCGGTCGCAGGCCGTCGCACGCGGGCAACTCGACGAAGAGCTGAGGTATGCTCTTACGGCCGATGCGCCTCACCCGAAACGTCGTCACCGCGCTGGCGCTCGTGTCCTCGTCCGCCTGGCTGGGGTGCAACGCCCTGGTGGGCATCGACGAGGGCGAGCTGGCGACGTCGCAGGACTCGGGTCACGCGCAGATCGACGGCGCGGGCTCCGACGGCAAGGGGCCGGAGGGAGCCAGCGCGGACGGGCCGACCACCGATGCCGCGGGCGAGACAGGCTCCGACGCCACGATCGCCGACAGCGCCAGCTCCGACGGCTCCGACAGCGGCGCCCCGGATTCGACGGTCTCCGACACCGGCAGCGTGGACACGGGCACCACCGACGCCAGCGGCGATACCGGCAGTGACGGGACCGTCTCCGACGGCGGCACCGAGACCTCCACGGGCGCCGAGGCGGGCCCCGACGCTACCGTCGACTCTGGCCCGACGTTCACGACCTTCTCATGCGGGGTGGACAACGGCACCCTCACGCTGGTGGACGACCTGTCCACCTTGCCCAACGGCGCGTCCCTGTCCTTCCAGCGCGGGATCTGGATCGCCCCGACCAGCCAGGGCAGCACCATCTACGTGCTAACGCAGCGCTCGGACGAGAACGCCGACTTCCGCGCCTACGCGGTGGGCCTGACCACCGGCGTCGTCAACCTCTACACTTACTCCGGCCTCAACCCAACGGGCAGCAACCTGCGCCTGCTCGACGTCACGACGACGCAGGTCAGCACTACGTACACCACCCTCGTGCTCACGTCGTACGGGAACGGAGCGCTCGCCGGGCTCCAGGTCGCGCAGCTCCCCGAGCAGTTCGGCGGCCCGCTCACGACCGCCTACCCGGTGGGCTCGCTGGGCGCGATCGACCCCGGGACCGTCGGCGCCGGCCGCATGGCGCCGATGACGAGCGGGGCGACCGCATGGCTCGCGTCGACCGACGAGTCCACGTCGTACTCGCTGGTCATGGGCGCGGGGACCCAGGCCGCTGGGCAGATCGGCAGCCAGACCCTCGGCTCGTCGCCGACGAACAACTTCAACTTCTCGGCCCAGGCCACCCTCTTCGACATCGGCGGCGACCTCTATACCGTGCAGTCCTTGCCCGGCACCTCGCAGGACACCGTCTACGCGGTTCCAGACAGCCTGGGCGACGCAGGCGTGCAGACACCGGTCGCGGTTCCGGACGCGGGCGGCGCGCTCTTCGAAGCCAAGATCAGCGCCACGGATCCGACCAAGGTCCTGCTGCTGGGCGTCACCCTGTCCACGAGCGGGACGGGGGCGCAGCTCTACGTGGCCAAGGTGCCTCCGTCGCAGCTCGAGTCGATCGACATCGGCCCGCCCCAGTTCACGCCCGCGTCGACCGTGTCCCTGGGCGAGTTTCCCACGGACAACTCGGGGCGCGCCTGGAGCAACGACGACTTCGTGACCGTCGGGAGCCCGGGCACAGGCGGCAGCGGGATGGCCATGGCGTTGGTCGATGGCAACGGAAACCTCCTCAACGGCGCGCTGATCGAGAACGACGGCAACCAGATCCAGATCGGCGCCGTCCAGTTCATCAACACCTTCAACGAGGTGATCGGCGGCTCGCTCTACATCGCCTGGATCGAGTACGCGTCGGTGGACGGGAGCGCCATCAAGTACTCCCGCATCTACGCCGCCAGGGTGACCTGCGTGCCGTCCCCAGACGGCGGCTGACCTCGGTCAGGGTTGAACCGTCGCCCACGCCGGCGAGTCGGTCACCATCTGCGCGACGAAGGTCTGCAAGGTCACGCCGTTCTGGGTGAGCAGCGGGTCGAAGAAGAGCACGTGCCCCGCCCCGCCGAAGACGAAGGCCTGGAGCTGCGGGTTGGGCTTGAACTGGTCGGCGAGGATCTCGTCGAGCCCGGCGGTGAACTGGGCAGTGGTGATGCCGTTGTACGCGGGGAGCACCGCGTCCTCCGAGTACGAGAGGAGCGCTCCGCGGTGCGCGGGGAACGCCTGGGCCCAGGCGCCGTAGATGGCGGACGCGTTGGTGGCGCACGCGGGGCAAGGGGGCGAGGTCGCGGCGAGGTTCCACGCGGTGGCCTCCGTGGATTGCGCGCCGTTGCCCTCGGCCTCGACGTCGGGCGGCAGGAACGTGCCCGAGTCGTCGAGCACGTCGACGCGCACGCCACCGAAGGCGGCCTGCACCTGCCATGCGTTGTACATGGCGCCGTAGCCGCCTGCGCTGCTCCCCGCCAGGATCACGCGGTCCGCGGCCGGGAATGTCGGCACCAGGCGCGAGAGGAACGCCGCGACGTTGGCGTGACCGACGAAGTGCGCGGTGTTCGTCCCGAGCTTGGTGACGTTGTCGCCGGCGAAGATGTCGCCCGTGCAGTACGGCAAATAGACGTAGCTGTAGTCCTGGAAGGGGTTCTGCGCGGCGGTCCGGTCGAAGAACCCGCCGGGGAGCGCGAGGTAGGTGACGTCGGTCGACTCGGCGACGAAGTTCGCCTCGGAGTAGCCGGTGGTGAAGTAGGACGCCGTCATCTCCGTGTAGCAGGTCGTCGCGTCCCAGCAGGCGCCGCCACCCTCGAGGTAGATGAGCACGCGGGTGCCGGTGGTACTCGGGTTGATGCCGATACCGGTCGCCGCACCGTTGCCGCAGAATGCGTTGTCGAACGGGATCCAGGTCCACTGTCCCGCCGGGGCCGAGATCGGCGCGCCGGGAACGAAACCGCCGTCCGGGCCCACCCCTGACGTCCCGCCACCACTCGAGGCGTCGCCCGCGGCGCCCTCGCCGGACGTGCCGCCGTCGACCGTGGATTGCGGCGGATTGCCGGAGGCGCCCGGCCCTGCATCGCCTGCCGACACTGCGGTCGAGGCGGACGCGGAGCCGCAGGCGGCCAGGCACGTGAGGAGGGCCACGAGCGCGACGCGATGAAGAAGCATGAGGGCCCTCTTTTGCCAGAGGAGTGTCGCGCACGCAAAGTGCGTCTTCTAACCGACCTCGTGCATGTTGAACTTCGCGACGTTCGGATCGGCCTCGAGCGCGTTCAGGACCCAGCGCGCGTCGCGCTGCAGGACGGCAACGTAGCGGACCTCGCGCCCGGGTGGGGGCGCAGGCAGACCTTCGAAGCCCACCGCACGGGCCTGCTCGGGCGTCATCATCTGCGCCTGGGTCTCGCGCAGAATCTCCTCCGACAGCTCGAACGTGTGCTTGCCCGGCGCGAGGTGCACCTCGATGAGGACCATCGCGTCATCGTAGATCGCTTTCCCGGCCCGGGGCAGCAGGCGAACCCAGAGGCGCAGACCGGCACACGCGCCGCCTGGTTTCCCCGGAGAAACAGAGACACCTCTCGCCGGCATGGTTATTGATGATGACCGGTTCATGTCGCGACGTTCCTCTGGGCTTCTCGTGGTCCTCGCCGTGTGTGGGGGATGCAGCACCGGCGCCGGCAGCACCGGTCGGACCGACGACGGCGGCGTGGAAGGGAGCGTCGTCTCCCCGCCGCTCGATGGTGGCCCCGCGCCGGGCCACGTAGCCGTCACCCTGGCCTCGCTGACGACCGCCGCGCAGTTCCTCGCCGTAAGCTCCTCGGATCTGTACGTCACGTCCGACGACAGCGCGCTCTACCAGATCCCCCTCTCAGGCGGGACGCCGGTCGCGCTCGTGTCCGGGCAGTCCGAGGCCGAGGGGATCGCCCTCTTCGGCACCACCGTGTACTGGCTCAACGCCGAGGTCTCCGACGATCCCGACGGCGGCGCGAACGGTGCCATCATGAGCGTCCCCGTCACGGGCGGGGCGTCAACCACGCTCGTGACCGGGCAGACGTTCCCCTACGACATCGCGGTGGACTCCACCGGGCTTTACTGGGTGAACGCCGGCGAGTGCACCAGCCCGACTCAGTGCACTGGGAGCGTCATGAAGGCACCCCTCGCGGGAGGCACCCCCGTCGTGCTCGCCTCGGCGCTGACCTCTCCCGAGTCCATCGCCATCGACGCCACCAACGTCTACTGGGGCACCGCCGACGGGCGCCTCATGAAGGTCCCCAAGAGCGGCGGCACCCCGACGCAGCTCGCGTACTACGAGACCAGCGTCGACGCCGTGCTGGTCGACGCCACGAACGTCTACTGGGCGACGGGCAGCGGGGACCTCATGGAGACGCCCATCGCGGGAGGAGCGTCCACCGCGCTCTGGGTCAGCTCCCAGTCGATCTTCGGGCTCGTGATGGATGACTCGAACTTCTATTTCACGACCGAGGACGACCTCGACAACGTCGGCGTCGTGCAGAGGCTCCCCATCGGCGGTGGCACGCCCACCACGCTGTGGTCAGGCTCCGACTACCCCGAGGCCATCCAGGTCGACGCGACGAGCGTCTACTTCGGGACGCAGAGCGGCGCGGTCGTGAAGCTCTCGCCCAAATGAGGGCCGGCAGCGCTCACGGAGAGTAAGGATGTGCGGGGTACTCCGCCGCGGCGGCGTACTGCTGGTACGCGGCGATGACGGAGGTGTCGTACGCGCTGTTGTACTGGGTACAGCTCGTCGTGCTCCCGTAGCTGTTGTAGTTGCCGACGGCCATCATCGTGTACTGGTCCACCGTGCAGCCGGGGAACTGCCTCATGACCTGCGCGCGGTTCCCGGCGACGCCCGAGATGCCGATCTCGATGTTGACCTGCGGGTTGAAGATGGAGCCCGCCCAGGCGCTGGAGGACGGATCGGTCGTCAGGTTGGGCTGCCCGCCAGGGAGCAGGCCCGCGTCGTCGGGATCGTCGTGGCAAGCAGGAACCACCTGCATCAGCCCGTAGCAGCCCGACTCCTGCGTGGTCCAGCCGGTGGGCGTGCCGCAGGGATCGTTTGCGCACGCCACCGACGTGTCGTCGAAGCGGGACTCGACGTAGATGATGGCCTTGAAGATCATGGGGTCGGGCTCGGCGTACTTCGCCGACCACTCGAGGATGGGGCAGTCGAAGGCGTCGACGCTGACGCCGGTCTGCTGGGCCGTGAGCCCCGTGTGGAGCGGATCGGCCGCGCAGGAGCCGGAGTCGACGTCGACCACGCCGCCCGCGTCCAGCACGCCCCCCGCGCCGCTCTTCGCGCTGCTGCAGCCGCAGAGGACGAGGATGAGGAGCGTCGCCCGTTCCTGGCTCATGGCTCCAGTCTACGCCCCTCCGCGGACCTCGACGTGGCGGATGTGGGCGAGCTCGCGGGCCAGCTCGGCGCGGAAGTCCGGGTGGGCGATGGCGATGAGCGCTTCCCCGCGCTCGCGCAGCGTCAGCCCGTGCAGGTTGACCGCGCCGTGCTCGGTCACCACCCAGTGCACGTGCCCGCGCGTGGTCACCACGCCCGCGCCTGGCTTCAGGGCCGCGACGATCCGCGACGCCGTCCCCTTCGCGGCCGTCGATGGCAGCGCGATGATGGGCTTGCCGCCGGGCGAGAGCGCGGCGCCGTGCATGAAGTCCATCTGCCCGCCGATGCCGGAGTAGATACGGTGGCCGATGGAGTCGGCGCACACCTGGCCGGTGAGGTCGACCTCGATCGCGGAGTTGATGGCCACCACCTTGGGGTTCTGACGGATGATGGCCGCGTCGTTGGTCCGATCGCACCCGTGGAACTCGACCTTCAGGTTGTCGTCGACGAAGTCGAAGAGGCGGCGCGACCCGCTCACGAAGCTGGTGGTGATGCGCCCGGCGTGCACCTTCTTGAAGCGGTTGGTGACCACTCCGGACTCGACCAGGTCGACCACGTGGTCGCTGAACATCTCGGTGTGCACGCCCAGGTCGTGCTTGTTGCCTAGGCGCGCGAGCACGGCATTGGGGATGCCCCCGATGCCGAGCTGCAGGGTCGCGCCATCCTCCACCAGGCCGGCGATGAGCTCGCCGATCCGCCCGTCCACCTCGGTTTCCGGCGCGTGGGCGGCCTCGGGCAAGGGATGATCCACGCAGACGAAGGCGTCGACGCGGTCGAGCGGCACCGACGAGTTGCCGTGCGTGCGCGGCATCCGCTCGTTGATTTCGGCGATGACGTACCTGGCCGAATCGACCGCGGCCCGCGCGGCGTCGACCGACGTGCCCAGCGTGCAGTGCCCGTGGCGGTCGGGCGGCGAGAGTTGGACCAGCGCGACGTCGAGCGGCACGTGACGGTCGCGAAAGAGGCCGGGGATGTCGGAGAGGAAGATGGGCAGGAAGTCCGCGCGCCCCTCGGCGATCGGGACCCGGAGCGCGGGGCCAGTGAAGAGGGACACGGACTGGAAGCGCCCGGCGTGCTGCGGCTCGGCGAACTCGCAGTTGCCCTCCAGGTGCAGGTGATAGAGGCGCACGGCCTCGAGGTCGGTGCGCCGCGCCAGCCCCGCCAGCAGCGTGAGGGGCGTCGCGGCGGCGCCCTGCACGAAGACGCGCATGTTGCTCTCGAGGCGGGCGACCGCCGCCTCCACGCTCACCGCACGCGAACGCCAGCCCGGATCCAGTGCCATGTCCGACGCGATACTCCATCCGCGTGGCGGTCGCATTTCATTCGCGCAAAGTCCGCCGACGACGCCTCAGGCGCGGCGCGCCTCGTACCCCTCGGCGCGAACGGCCGCGATGACCGCCGCCTCCTCCGGTGAGCCGTCGATCTTGGCCTCGCCGCGCTCGAGATCCACGGCGATCACGCGAGCGACCCCGGGCACCCTGGCGAGGGCGCGCTCGACAGCGTGGACGCAGTGCTGGCACGTCATACCCTGGATGGCGTAGGTCTCCACCAGGTTTTCCTAGCACCCTTTTTCTCCGACCTGGCTCTCAGTTCAGCAAACCTCATGGATATCAAGCTCGAGCACGTCTTCCTGGCCGCAAGCCTCCTCCTCCTCGGGTTCATGCTGCTGAAGCGACGCGGGGACGTGACGCCCGCGCAGGCGCGCAAGCTGGTCGGCGAAGGCGCGCGCCTGGTCGACGTTCGCTCACCCGGCGAGTTCGCCGGCGGGCACATCGAGGGGGCGGTGAACATCCCCGTCGGTGCGCTGGGAGACCGGCTCGGCGAGGTCGGACCCAAGGACAGGCCGGTCGTCCTCTACTGCGCGTCCGGCGCGAGGAGCGCCATGGCCGCTCGTATGCTCAAGTCCCGCGGCTACAGCCAGGTCAGGAACCTCGGCGCGATGTCTCGGTGGTGAGCGCTACCTCGGCGAGGCTCCGTCCTGGCACGCGCCCGCATGTGCGTACGGCACGCGGGGTCTCGAGCAGGCGCCCACGGTCTCGCCGCTGCACGTGCAGAAGGGATGCGGCACGGTGCACGCCGGCTCGGGGCCCTGGCATGTCCCCGTGACGTCGGCGGCGCACCCGGGATGGTCGAAGCGGCACCAGCCGTTCGAACCGCAGTCCACAGCCGTCCTGCAGGTCGCGGGAGCCACGAGGGGCCGGGGGGGGACGGGCTCGAGGCGGGAGGCGACGGCGCTCCCGGACCGGCAGAGGGAGGGGTGTCACAGCCCGCGACCAGCGCGGGCGCGAGCGCCAGCAGGACGAGATGCGGGAGCGGACGGAAGCCCATCGGGCCATCGTAGACGAACGCCGCGCGACCTCGTCGCAGGTTTGCCGCGACGCACCTTGCGACGCGACTCACGCGACACGGGTTGCCGCGACTTCAGGCTCGCCCTCGCCTGCGCCGCCGGGGAGCTACGTGAGACGGCGGCTCTCCGTCACGTCCCCGCCGAACCCGCAGCGCGCCCGTAGCCAGAGCATCCACTTCGGCGCCCACCAGTTCGCGTCGCCGAAGAGGCGCATGGTCGACGGCACCAGCAGCACCCGCACCAGGGTGGCATCGAGCGCGACGGCGAGGGCCATCCCGAGCCCCACGGCCTGCAGCAGTACCACACTCGCCATCGCGAACGCCGAGAACACCGAGACCATGATGGCCGCGGCGCTGGTGATGAGCCCCGCGGTCTTCTCGAGCCCGTCGGCCACGGCCTGCGTGTTGTCGCCGCTCGCGTCGTACGACTCCTTGATGCGCGAGAGCATCAGCACCTCGTAGTCCATCGACAGGCCGAACAGCACGCAGAAGAGGAGCACGGGGACGCTCGGCTCGAGCGGCCGCCCCTCCTTCACGAAGAGGTGCCCGTCCTGGAAGACCCACACCAGCGCCCCGAAGGAGCCGGCGATGGAGAAGACGTTCATGACCACCGCCTTGATGGGCAGGACCACGGACCCGAACAGCAGGAAGAGCACGACCAGCGTCCCGGCCACGACCAGCCCGACCGCGCGCGGCGTCCGCGAAACGATGAAGTCCGTCGAGTCCGTGTCCATCGCCGTGCGCCCGCCTACGAGCAGCGTCCCGTCGCCCACGCGACGGTCCACGCGCAGGGCGCGGAGGACGGCGCGTGCCCCGTCGCTGTCGGGCGCCTCGTCGGTCACGACCCACATCAGGACCGCCGAGTCGCCCACGGCGGCCTTCTTCCCCATCGCCACCATGTCCGCGAACATCGGCGGCGGATCGAGCAGCACGTCCTCGTAGGTCTCCTTCTCGGTGTCGGGATCGTCCCCGTCGACGATGCTCTCCACGCGCTTCACGCCGGGGAGCTTCGCGAGGCGGCGGGACAGGTCGAACAGCGCGCCGATACGCTCCCGGGTCAGCGCGGGGCCAGTCGGGAACTTCACCGCCACGGTCATGCGCGTCGCCGCCATCGCGGGGAAGTCCGAGTGGAGCACGTCGTAGCCGCGCCGCGCCTCGGACGCGCCCGAGAGCACCCGCACGTCCGCCGCCGCGAGCCGGATGTGAGCGAACGGCGCCCCCAGCACCAGAAGCACAGCGATGGTCGGGAGCAGGAAGAGCAGCGGCCGCCGCATCACCGCGCTGACCATGGCGTGCCAGCGTCCGGCCGAGGTGCTGGCCACGGACGGGCGCAGCAGGCGCAGCGCGTGAATGCGCGGGCCGAGCACGGCCAGCAGCGCCGGCAGGAAGGTGAGCGCGAACACGATGGCGAGCCCGACCACGATGGCGCCGCCGCCGCCCATCGCGGCGAGGTACGAGCCCTCGAAGAACAGCAGGCCCGCGAGCCCCGTCCCGACCGCGACGCCCGAGAAGGTGACCACGCGCCCGGCGGTGGCCATGGTGCGTGACAGTGCCTCCGGGTAGTCGTACCCGGCCGCAAGCTCCTCGCGGTAGCGGCTGACGACGAACAGGGAGTAGTCGATGGCGACGCCGAGTCCGATGAGTGAGCAGACGTTGATCGTGTACTGCGCGACGTCCACGACGCGCGAGAGCGCCGTCACGATGGCGATGCCGCCGACCACGGCGAGGGCCCCCACCCCGACGGGGAGCACCGCGGCCACCACCGTGCGGAACACGAGCAGCAGGACCAGGAGCGCCAGCGGGATCGAGATGAGCTCGGCCCGCATGAGGTCGTGCGCCAGGGTCGAGTCGAGGTCGTGCATGTAAGCGAGCTGCCCGGTGCACGTGATCTCGAGCTGGTCGGAGTGGAGCTTGGCGCGCAGCTCCGGGTAGGCGGCGAGGGCGTCGGCGTACTCGCCCCGCACGGCCACCAGCGCGAGCGACTGGTGGTGCGCATCGTCGAACATGTGCGGCCCAGTGATCAGGTCGGCAGTCTCGGGCGTGATGATCTCGGAGACGCGTGGATCCTGGCGCAGTGGGTCGAGGGCTCGCTCGACCGCCGCGCGGAAGGCCGGGGTCCGCGGCGAGAGCTCGGGCGCTCTGAAGATGACCACGACGGTGGTCTCCTCGTCGCGCTTCTGCACCTCGGCCGCGATGCTGCGAGCCTGGCTCGCCTCGAGGTTGTGGATGCGACCGCTCGTCAGCCTCCCGCCGCGGACGAGCAGGGTGACCGAGAGGGCCAGGAACACCCCTGAAAGCAGCAGGAACAGCCGGCGGTGCCGGTACGCCAGAGACCCGAGCTGCTCGAACACGGACCGGATTGGAACAGCAATGGCGCGAGATCAAAAGGTTTCTGAACTCGCCCCGCGCCGCTCTCCGGCACGGTTCTCTCCGTGTACGCTTCCGGGCGTACGTGAAAGCTCCCAGGCTGCCTGCCGTCCTGCTGGCCCTTCTCCTCTTCGTCCTCGCGGGGTCCTGCGGTTCGTTCCGTAACGGGGGCGGGGGCCCGGCAGCGGACGGCGGTGCCGACGCGCTATCCGGCGGCGACGGAGCCGGCTGCCCGCCGAGCTCGGTGACGTGTCAGGGCAAGTGCGGCGAGCTCCTCGACGCCTGCAGCAAGCTCGTCGACTGCGGCGGCTGCAGCATCGGCCTGGACTGCGGCGGCAACGGCAAGCCCAACGTGTGCGGCGCGGGGCCATGCACCTCCAGCTGCTCGGGCAAGTCCTGCGGCGAGAGCAACGGCTGCGACGGTGTCTGCACCCTCGGGGCATGCGGCCAGGGCCAGCGCTGTGCGTCGGGCGTGTGCAAGTGCGACGGGACCTCCTGCGCTGGTTGCTGCGACGGCACGACCTGCGCGAGCGGCGTAGACGATGCGTCCTGCGGCAAGGGCGGCGGCGTGTGCGCGGCGTGCGCGAGCGGCCAAACCTGCGGCGTCGACTGCGGGACCTGCGGCGGCAACGGCCAGCCCTGCTGCGCCGGCGGTGCCTGCGCGAGCCCGCTGGAGTGCGGTGGCGGCGGTCAGACCGGCGTCTGCGGTTGCACGCCCTCGTGCACCGGCAAGGCATGCGGTGCGGACGACACCTGCGGGGGCGTGTGCGACGGCGGGACCTGCGGCAGCGGCCAGCACTGCGTGAGCGGGCTCTGCGTCTGCGACGGGGCGTCGTGCACGGGGTGCTGCAGCGGCTCGACGTGCGGGGCGACCGCGTGCGGCACGTGCGGGGGCAAGGGCCAGACGTGCTGCGCGAACAGTGCGTGCGAAAGCCCGCTCAGCTGCGGTGGCGGACCCCAGCCGGGCACGTGCGGCTGCGCCGCGACCTGCGTGGGCAAGGCCTGCGGGGACGACGACGGGTGCGGCGGCGTGTGCGAGAGCGGGACATGCGCCAGCGGACTTCACTGCGTCTCGGGCGAGTGCGAGTGCGACGCGACCACGTGCTCGGGGTGCTGCTCGGCGGGACAGTGCCTCGGCGGCACGGCGAGCAGTGCGTGCGGCAGCGTAGGGGCAGAGTGTCTGAGCTGCGGCAACGGCACGAGCTGCGTCGCGGGGGCGTGCACCTCGGGGGCCACCGGAGACGGCGGCGCGGGCGACGGCGGAGCGGGGGACTCCGGGACGGGCGAGGGCGGTTCGAACGACGGGGGCAGCGAGGATGGAAGCACGGGCGACGCGACCACGGGCGACTCCGGGACGGGAGACTCGGGCACGACGGACGGCAGCGCCGGGGACGGAGGGGGTCAGGATTCCGGCACGAGCGAAGCAGGGCCGGCAGGCAGCCGGGTCGTGCTCTTCGGGGGGCTGGCGGGGGGACAGGGGGTTGGGGACACCTGGATCTTCGACGGCACGACGTGGACCTCGAGCACCCTCGGGCCAGACCAGCGATGGGAGCACGCCATGGCAGGGTTGGGGTCGCAGGTGGTGATGTTCGGTGGCTTCGACGGGCAAGAGCTCCTGGATACCTGGACGTTCGACGGGAGTTTCTGGACCGAGTCCCTGGCCGACGGCCCGCAGGCGCGCGGCGGACACGGGATGGCGACCCTCGGCAGCCACGTCGTCCTCTTCGGCGGTTACAACGGCGCCAACCCACTGGGCGACACGTGGACGTTCAACGGCACGACCTGGTCCCTGGTCACCGAGAGTGGGCCTCCCGCGCGCTACTCGCACGCCATGGCGGCCCTGCCGAACAGCGTCGTCGTCTTCGGGGGCATTAACACGAGCGGCAACCCCCTCGGCGACACCTGGACGTATAGCGGCGGGACGACCTGGTCGCAGGTCACGACAACCCCGCAGCCCTCCGCGCGCTACTCGGCGACGATGGCGACGCTCGGCAACGAGGTCGTGCTCTTCGGAGGCTCCGACGGGACGAGCACGCAGAGCGACACGTGGATCTTCGACGGCTCCACGTGGACGCTGACCGGCGCGACCGGGCCATCGGCGCGCATCGGTCAGGCGATGGCGACGCGAGGCAATAGCGTTGTCCTCTTCGGCGGTGGCAACCTGGGCGACACTTGGGTCTTCGACGGCACGAGCTGGAGTCCGATCACCGTGACCAACGGGCCGAGCGCGCGCGACGACCACGCGATGGCGACGCTCCCATGACGGAACGGCTCGTCACATGCCGGCGATGCGAGGCACGCGCGGCGGTCCGGGGATGGTCGACGGCACGGCTTCCGACTCGGGCTCGCTGTCCGTCCGCCGCCGTATTGAGGACGGCGGCGAAGCGGGTGTCGTGTCGCGCCGCTCGGGGTCGCGCGGCGGCGGGAACGGCGTGGCGGCACGCAGCGCCTCCTCGGTCGGCGGCGCCGGAATGGTGACGCGCTCGTCCGAGGCTTTGGCCTCGCAGAGCCGACCCAGCTCCGACTGCAGGGAGGGATGGTCGTCCTTGTCTGCGGCTGCAGGGAGGGTCGGGGCCACCGGCTTCATTGTGAGAGGGTCTACCACATGATGGGTGGGACGCCAGAGGGCGGAAAGGCGACCCTGGCCCTCACAGCTTCATTGAAATCATGCAGACCGAATCAGGGGATTGGGCTGGGTGAAATGCCGGCGCGTCGCAAGAGCTCGTCGTGGAACCGCCGCCTGCGCCACCAGGGACCGTCGAAGCGCACGGTGACCGTGCGGTATGCACCGACCACACGGACCATGTTGACCTTGCGCCCCAGCGCACCCCAGAGGCCATAGGCGAGGAGTGCAGCGAAGGGGACCGCCAGGATGAGGAAGCCGACGGAGGAGAACGTCGCCACTGCGAAGAGCGCCGTGAGGGGGAGCGTGATGAGGAGGGTGACGACGAGCCGCACGATGTCCGGCTTTCTCCACACCGCGACGCTGTAGATGTCTGGGTAGGCGACCCCCGACTGGTCCATCGGGATGAGCCCCGTCACCGGATCGAGTACCCCCTCGCTGACGCCGAAGGCGCTCACCTCGCCCATCTTGTAGAGCACCACGCCGGCGGACTTCACGCGGACGTTCGGGGCGCGCGGGTCGGGCTGGGGCGGGACCACGGAAGGATCGAGCAGCCGCCCGGCGCGGAGGGTGAACGTCTTCCCGCACGAGCCGCACGCCTGCACTGCGGGCGACGGCTGCGCGGGCGCCTGGCATCGCGGACAGGTCATCGCCGCGGGGTTCGGTCCCGGTTGGTTCATCGGGACGGAGCATACGCGGACCGCGGGGAGGCTCAGGTGAGCTTCGTGCCGTACTGGTTGTGGTGCGCGAAATCCTCGATGTTGCGCCGTACTCGTAGGTACGACGGATCTTCGAGGGGATACCCAAGGCGGCATGCGAACGCGACGTGCAGCGGCTCGGGGACGCCCACCAGCTTCTTCACCTGGGCCTCGATGTGCGGCGCCGCGAGCGCGCTCTGGATGTGCAGGCCGATGCCGAGGGAACTGGCGACGAGCCACATGTTCTGCATCAGGCAACCGAGGCTGATCATGCCCAGCAAGTCGCCCTCGGAGGCGGGCGCTCGACGGCGCGGATCGTAGAGGACGAGCAGGAGCGCGGCGCTCGACCGGAGCGGCTCGCCCAGGATGGAGTGCGCGTGCGCCTCGTCGAGGCGCGGCTCGACGCCGGGCGTCCGCCAGGACGGCGGGAACATCAGCCCGAGGAGCCCGACCTTCTTTCTTCGCAGCTCCTCATCCGAGAAGGAGAGCTGCGCGTAGTTCTCGCGGACGAAGACCTCGGAGACCTCGCCGCGGAGATCGGCGATGGCGTCAAGCAGCGCGCGGTCGTCGACCACGACGATCTCGAAGTTCTGCATGTTGTGGGCGGTCGGCGTCCAGCGCGCGGCCTCGAGGATCCTCCTCATGTGCTCGCGCGGGATGGGCCGGTCGCGGTCGAACGGTACCCTGGCCGAGAGCCGGTGCCGGATGATCTCGAGGATGTCCATGGCTCGCTCCCGAGGCATGTGATGTACCACTCCGGCGCACCGGACCTGCGCACACGCCACGCGCAGCCGCGTGCACCACTTGCACGGCGCTGCACGGGCTGCGCGGTCAGCCCATCTTCTTGCCCGCCCGCGCCCTTCCCCCTCCCGGCCGCGTTCCGCCCGCCTGCACCCCTTCCCCCCGCCCTATCTCCTTCAGCTACACGTCGGATCCGCGCACCGTCGCTCCAGCGGCTCGACCGCGACTCGCTGCACCCGCTCCTCGTTTGAATCGAGCGAGGATCTGTCACCCCACGGGGTGGAATGATCTGTCAGCCATCGGGCGGTTTCTTCAACCATGGTCGCAAGGCGCTGTCCCGTGCCACCCCCCGGATCGTCCATGACACCCCCCGCACCGCCGCTTCCCCGCGATTTCACGACCAGGACTCCCGGCACGCGACGTGGAGAGCTCCGGCCCATGACGATGACGGGGACCTGGGTGGGCCCGCGCGAGCGCGCGGCGATGGCGGGGATGGAGTGCCTGGGCGACGCCGAGCTGCTAGCCATCGTGCTCGGCACGGGCTGCACCGGGGTGCCGGTGGGCGTGCTGGCGGCGCGGCTGCTCGAGGAGCACGGCGGCGTGGGAGGGCTCGCCCGGGCGGGCGTGGGCGAGCTGGGTGAGCCGCCGGGGATGGGCACGGCAAAAGGCGCCCGGGTCGCGGCGGCCATCGAGCTGGGCCGGCGGGCGATGTTCGCCGCCTCGCTCGACGCCCTCCCCCGGCTCCCGGACCGCGGGGCGGTGGAGGCCTGGGCCCGACCGCGCCTGGCCACGCTCGATCACGAAGAGCTGTGGGTGCTCGCGCTCGACGGACGTCACGGGCTGCGGGCGGCGAGGCGCGTCGCCTCCGGGGGCATCCACGGGATGCACGTGACGGCGCGCGATCCGCTGCGCATCGCCCTGCGCGAGGCCGCGAGCGCGTTCGTGCTGGTGCACAACCATCCCAGCGGCGACCCCACGCCCAGCGACGAGGACCTGGCCTTCACGCACGCCGTCGTCGAGGGAGCGCTGGCCGTGGGGACGCCGCTGCTCGATCACGTCATCGTGGCCCGGCGGCACGCGACGTCGATGCTCGAGGCAGGGCTGCTCGGCGTTGCCCGTGTGCGCGCGAAGGCGCTGGGATAGCTAGCTAGTGCTCTGCGCCCGATGCGCGCAGGGGCAGCGCGAGCAGCTCGTCGAGCGTCCTGGGTGCGTAGAGGAAGGCGTACGCCGCCTCGCTCGCGAGCACCCGCTTCAGGTAGTTGCGCGTCTCGTCGAACGGGATGCGCTCCACGAAGAGGTCGAAGTCGTCCCCCCCGCGCTCCCCCAGCCAGCGGCGGACGGCGCCCGAGCCGCTGTTGTAGGCGGCGATGGCCAGCGCGGGGTTGCTCGCGAACGAGGTCCGCAACGAGCCGAGGAGACGCGACCCGAGGGCGATGGAGACCTCCGGACGGCGCAGGGCGGCCTCGTCCACGACCAGCGGCGTACCCCGCGCCATGAGCCGGGCGGTCCCGACCAGCAGCTGCATCAGCCCGAACGCGTTGGCCGCGCTGTGGGCGTCGGGGTTGAACGCCGACTCCTCGCGCATGATGGCCCAGGTCAGCGGCGCGGGGATGCCGGCCGACGCGCTCTCCGGGCCGACGACGTCGTCCCACGGGCGAGGGAAGGCGACCTGCCACGCGAGCCTCCAGCGGCCCGCGGGCCAGTGAGCGCGGTAGTCGACGAGCCGCGAGCGCGCGAACGAGTGGCCGACGTCGGGCGCGCCGGCGCGGTCGTACAGCCAGGCCACCGTCCAGACCACCTCGGAGTCGGCGCCCTCTCCCGTGAGCCCTGCGAGCGACGCCTCGTGGCGGGCCGCGTCGAGCTCGCCCACCTCCAGCAGGCGCGCGAAGCGGTCGAACGCCGGCGTCGCGAGCTCGGGGTGGTCCGCCGTGAGGAAGCGGCCCGGAGCCTCGCGGCCGATCGCCGCCTGCACGGCCGCGCGCGCCGCCGCGTCGTCCAGCGACCGTAGGCGGGCGTAGGCCATCAGCATGTAGAAGGTGAGCGGCTGCTCCGCGACGATGGCCGCGTAGCGAGAGCGGGCGTCATCGAGCTCGCCGGACAGCTGGGAGACGCGGGCGCGGTAGTAGGCCGCGCGCCCCGCCGAGCCCCAGGCGCGGTCGTCGACCGAGAGGGCGAGGAGGCGGTCCAGGGTGGTGCGCGCGCCGGGGAGATCCCCCTTGCCGAGCTGGGCCAGCGCGAGTCGCGAGAGCGCTTCCCCCTTCATGTCCCCGTCGGGGTATGCGTCGGGAAGCGTGGCCAGCATCGCGAGGTAGCGGGCCTCGTCGCCCTCGTCGAACACTACCTGCGCCGCATGGAGCCGCGCGTCGTCGGCCAGCCGGTGTCCCGGGAAGCGCTTCTCGACGAGGGTGAAGCGGGTCAGAGCCTCGGCGTTGTGGTGCGCGGAGGAGCTCGCTTTGCCCCCGTAGTAGAGGGCGGTGACCTGGGCCTCCTCTCCCTCGCAGCGCGCCGCGGCCTCGCCCCACGCGTCCGCCGCGTCTTCCGCCTTGCCCCTGGGCACGGCCTGCGCCCGCACGATGGCCGCCTTGCACGCCGCCTCGTGGTGCTTCTTGTCCCCCTTCGGCACGGCCTTGAGCAGGGCGTCGGCGGTCTCGGTCGCGCGCCGTGGCTGGGAGGCATCGAGCCAGGCCTGCGCCTGGCGCGCGCGCTCGTCGGGCGTGAGGAGCGAGGCGCCGACCGGCTGCGGGTGAAGGCGCCTCGCCGCGCGCGCGCGCAGCCCGAGGACGTCCGCCTTCTCGGCGGCCTGCGGCGCCTCAACGAGCACGCGCGTCGCGAGGTCGAACGCCTCCTGCGCGTGCGCGTCCGCGGGGCCATCGATGCCATCGAGGATGGCAGCGGCGAGCTGCAGGGAGGAGTCGGCCCACCGCACGCCGTGCGGCGAGCGCGCGAGGAGAGCGCGCCACAGCGGGACCGCGCCGGCGCGGTCGCCCTTGATCACCAGGGCATCGGCCAGCGCGAGCGCCGCCTCGTCCCGCGCTCCGAAGTCGTCCCCCAGCGCGCGAAGGCGGGTAATGGCGTCCTCGGTCCGGCCCAGGTGGAGCAGCGCCTGGGCCTCGCGCAGGCCGGCGTAGGCGGAGAGCGGGCACAATCCCCCGGCGTCTCCGTCCGCCGTGAGGGCGCGCTCGAAGGCCGCGGCGGCCTCGGCCGACTCGCCAGCCTCCGCGTGCAGGCGGCCCGACACGTACGCCCACGCGCAGCCCTGCGACCCGTCCAACGTGGCAGCCGCCCGCGCCGTGTCGAGGACGCGGGCCGCGGCGGCGGGATCGTGCGCCTGCTCTCTCTCGCGCGCCGCGCCTGCCCTGGGGTCGAGCAGGACGACGGATAGCCGCGGCATGCCCTGCTCGGCGGCGACGACGGCGTCGGGCACGCCGGCCTCAGCGACCAGCGCGACCCCGGTCTCGCTCGCGGGGTGCGCGGGCTCCGACGGGGGGCGTGCCTCATGGGGGCTGGCGCTGCGGCACGCGCCGGATGCGCACACCAGCAAGCCGGCGATGGCCCCCGCCCGTACCCGCCTCCACGCCCTCATCGCCTGGGGCGGAACGCCTCCTCCGCCGCCTCCTCTTCCCTTCCCTCGGCCTTCTTGCGGAGCGCCTCGTGCCACCGCGCCTGATCCGTGGCGACCACCTGGGCTCCCGCCTCGCGCTGCGCCACCTCGCCCCGGGCGTTGTCCTCTGCCTCGCGCGCCCGCGCCTCTGCCGCCGCTACCCGCTCCAGCTCGGACACTAGGGCCTGGTGCTCGGACGTGATCCGGACCTCCCATGCGTTTGCGCGGGCGAGGTCCGCGGCAGAAAGCTCACCGCGCGCCAGGGCAGCCCCTTCGGCGACCCGGACGCCCGTCGCCGTGGCCTGGTGCGCCGCCCGGCGCGCCTCCGCCGCCAGCCGCTCCTGCTCGGCGGCGTCGCGCTTCGCCACCGCGCTGGCCAGGCCGCGCACCGCCGCGTCGACCTGGTCCTCCCGCAGCTTCACGAGCGGCTCAAGCGGGTACCGGGGCGCGCGCACGACCGGCAAAGCATAGCGCAAAGACCGCGGAGGTTGCGGCGGGCGCCGGGGCGCGCATGCTCTCTCCCAGCCATGCTCCGAGCCCACGTGCACGACCCCGCCGGTCCGCGGTGGTGGCGCGCGGTGACGACACTGGGGATGTTCCCGCTGATGGCGGCGGCGGGCCTGCTCACGTGGTGGTCGGAGACGCTGCGCGTCGAGGCCCTGGTGGTCGCGGCGGCATGGCTGGTGATGGGGCGCGTCGTGATCCCGCGCCTGCGACCGCGCGAGTGCTCGGTCACCATCGAGCCGGGAGCCATCACGCTCGAGAACGCGGGCCTCGCCGCCCAGCGCATCGAGGCGCGTGACCTCCGCGCCGCGTCGACGTCGCGACTCTCGGACGGGGCCTGCGCGCTGGCGCTCGTGCGCCACGAGGAAGGCGATCCGGTGCTGTGGCTGGAGCTCGCGTCGCGCGCCGAGATCGACCGGGTGCGGCAGGCGCTCGGGATCCGCCACGGCGGCTTCGGCATGCTGCGCTGGCCGCCGGCGCAGGGCACGTATCACAGCGTCCCGACGAGGGTCGACGTCGCGGCGAGCCTGGGCTGGCTGGCCATCCTCGTCGCGGTGCTTTTCCAGGCGACGGAGGTGGCGCTGGGGTTCGCCCTGTTCACGGTGCCCCTGACGCTGGTCGCGATGGTGATGGCGACGAGGCCTCGCCCGGTCGGGCGGGGGCTGGCCATGACCCCCCACGGGCTCGAGCTGGCGCTCGACGGGCGCGCGTCCTTCCTGCCGTGGAGCGAGGTGGTCGACGCCGAGGTTCAGGGCACCGAGCTCTGCCTCCGGACACGGACGGGCACGGAGGCGCTGTCGATGCGCGAGGCGCAGGCCAGCGAGCGCGAGCACGTGGCCGCCCAGATCCGCTCGTCGGCCCGGCGAGCCCGCGGCGAGGGCCCGCCGCCGCCGGAGGTCCCGGCCTCGCTCGAGGTGCTCGCCCCGCGCAACGAGGGCAGGCGGGCGTGGCTGGAGCGCATCGACGCGACGGCGGCTTCGATGGCGGAGGCGAGCGGGTACCGTCAGGCGGGCGTCGCGCCGTCGGAGCTCTGGGCGGTGCTGGAGAGCCCCGACGCCCCCACTTACCTGCGCGCCGCTGCCGCGCGGGTGCTGGCGCGGGTGGCTCCCGAGGAGGCCGGCAAGCGCATCGGGGACGCGCTCGCGATGGAGCACGACGGAGACGCGCGCGTGCGGATCCAGGTGGCGCTCGAGGAGGACGTGGACGTCGCCGCGCGCGAGCTCGAGCGGCTCGACCTGCGGCGGTGACGGCGCCTCAGAGCCCGGACCACTCCTGGAGGGAGCGCACGCGCACCGAGGGGTCGCCCTGCGCGGCCTCCAGCGCGTCGCAGGCAGCGAGGGCGGCGGCGATGGTGGTGAAGTAGGGGATGTTGGCAAGCAGGGTCTGGCGGCGAAGGGAGTAGCTGTCGCGCACCTCCTTCGCGCCCATGGTCGTGTTCACGACGATGGCCACCGTGCCGCCGCGGATGATGTCGACGACGTGGGGCGACCCCTGGTTGACCTTCTGCACGACCTCGACCGGCAGGTGCGCGCGCGCCAGCGCGGACGCCGTGCCCTTGGTCGCGAGCACGTCGAAGCCCAGCGCGCGGAGGCGGCGCCCGATGTGTGTCGCCGCGGGCTTGTCCTCGTCCTTCACGCTTATGAAGACGCAGCGCCGCTTGCCTCCCGGCTCGGGCAGCGCGAGCTCGATCCCGCTCGCGAGCATCGCCTTGCCGAACGCCCGGGCGAAGGTCTCGGCGATCCCCATGACCTCCCCCGTCGAGCGCATCTCTGGGCCCAGGATGGTGTCGGCGCCCGGGAACTTCGCGAAGGGGAAGACGCTCTCCTTCACCGAGGTGTGCCGCGCCAGCGGCGCGTCGTCGATGCCGAGCTCGTCGAGCGTCTTGCCCGCCATGAGCTTGGCCGCGAGCTTGGCCAGAGGCCGGCCGGTGGCCTTGGACACGAAGGGCACGGTGCGGCTGGCGCGCGGGTTGACCTCGAGGATGTAGACTTCGCCCCCCTTCACTGCGAACTGCACGTTCATCAGCCCCACCACCCCGAGCTCCAGCGCCAGCATGCGCGACTGCTCCTCGATGCTCAGGACGATCTCGGGCGACAGCGAGTGCGGCGGCAGCACGCTGGAGCTGTCGCCGGAGTGCACCCCGGCCTCCTCGATGTGCTGCATCACGCCGCCGATCACGCACCGCCGCCCGTCCGCCAGGCAGTCGACGTCGACCTCGATGGCGTCCTTGAGGAACTCGTCGACCAGGATGGTCTGCGTCCCTGCTTCGCGCGCGGCCTCGAAGGCGCGCGACACGAACACGGCCAGCTCCTCGCGCGAGTAGACGATCATCATCGCCCGTCCGCCGAGCACGTAGCTGGGCCGCACGAGTACGGGAAAGCCGATGGCCTCGGCGATGGCGACCGCCTCCTCCGGGGCGCGAGCCACGCCGCTGCGGGGGCGCTTGAGCGCCAGCTTGGTCAGCAGCTCGTCGAATCGGCCCCGGTCCTCGGCGCGGTCGATGGCGTCGGCGCTGGTGCCGAGCAGGCGCACGCCGCGCTTCTCCAGCGGGACCGCGAGCTTCAGCGGGGTCTGGCCGCCGAGCTGCACGATGACCCCCTCCGGCTTCTCCTCGTCGACGATGTCGAGGACGTCCTCCAGCGTCAGCGGCTCGAAGTAGAGGCGGTCGCTGGTGTCGTAGTCGGTGGAGACGGTCTCCGGGTTGCAGTTGACCATCACCGTCTCGAAGCCCATCTCCCGCAGCGCCATCACCGCGTGGACGCAGCAGTAGTCGAACTCGATCCCCTGCCCGATGCGGTTCGGCCCGCCCCCGAGGATGACGACCTTGCGCCGGGTGCCCTCCGGCTTCGCCTCGCTCTCGGTCTCGTAGGTCGAGTAGAGGTACGGCGTGTGCGCCACGAACTCGGCGGCGCAGGTGTCGACGCGCGCGTAGACCGAGCGGATGCCGTGCGACAGGCGCAGCGCGCGCACGTCGTCCTCGCAGCCGCCGGCGAGGGAGGCCAGCTGGCGATCGCTGAAGCCGAGGCGCTTGTAGGCGCGGAGCTGGGCCGGACCGGTCTGGCCGCGCCGGATGGCCTCCTCGGCCACCACGATTCGCCTCACGTGCGCGAGGAACCAGGGGTCCACGGCGGTGAGGGCGTAGAGCTCGGCGTCGGTGAACCCCACGCGCATCGCGTCGGCCACGTAGAAGAGGCGATCGGCGACGGGCGTGGCCACCAGCTTCTCCAGCGCGCTGCGCGTCTCCTCCGGTCGCGGCGGCGGCAGGACGCGCGGCACCTCGAGCTCGGGCGCCTCCATTCCCAGGTCGCGCTGGCGCTTGGGCTCGGCGAGCAGGCGGTAGTCCACCCGGTCGAGCAGCGAGACCAGGCCGTCGCGGGCCGTCTCCAGCGAGCGCGCCGCCTTCTGCAGCGCCTCGCAGAACGTGCGCCCGATGCTCATCACCTCGCCCACGCTCTTCATCTGCGTGCCCAGCGTGGGATCGGCGCCGGGGAACTTCTCGAAGGCGAAGCGCGGCCACTTGACGACGACGTAGTCGATGACGGGCTCGAACGCGGCGCTGGTGCGCGTGATGTCGTTCTCGAGCTCGTCGAGCGTGTAGCCGACGGCGAGCTTCGCGGCGATCTTCGCGATGGGGTACCCGGTGGCCTTGCTCGCCAGGGCCGACGAGCGCGAGACGCGCGGGTTCATCTCGATGACGTGGAACTTGCCGGTCTTCGGGTCGACCGAGAACTGCACGTTGGCGCCGCCGGTCTCGACGCCGATCTCGGTCATGACCGCGCGCGCCGCGTCCCGCAGGCGCTGGTACTCGCGGTCGGTCAGCGTCATCGCCGGCGCCACCGTGATCGAGTCGCCGGTGTGCACCCCCATGGGGTCGAGGTTCTCGATGGAGCAGACGACGATGAAGTTGTCCGCGCGATCGCGCATCACCTCGAGCTCGAACTCCTTCCACCCGAGGACGCTCTCCTCGATGAGCACCTCGTGCGTCGGCGACTGCGCCAGCGCCCAGCTGACCTTCTCGACGAACTCCTTCTCGGAGTAGGCGATCCCCCCTCCCGAGCCGCCCATGGTGAAGCTTGGGCGCAGGATGGCGGGGAAGCCCGTGTCCTTCACCACCGCCCACGCCTCCTCCACGGAGTGAGCGACTCCCGCCCGCGGGCAGGTCAGCCCGATCTTCTCCATCGCCGCCTTGAAGAGGGCGCGATCCTCCGCCTTGGCGATGGACTCGGAGCGGGCGCCGAGCATCTCCACCCCGTGGCGCTCGAGCACTCCCTCGTCGCGCAGCTTCATCGCCAGGTTGAGGGCCGTCTGCCCGCCCAGGGTGGGCAGGATGGCCTGGGGGCGCTCGCGCTCGATGATGGCCGCCAGGGTGCGCCACTCCAGCGGCTCGATGTAGGTCCGCACCGCGAGCTCGGGATCAGTCATGATCGTCGCCGGGTTGGAGTTCACCAGGACGACGTCGAACCCTTCCTCGCGCAGCGACTTGGCGCCCTGCGTCCCCGAGTAGTCGAACTCGCACGCCTGGCCGATGACGATGGGACCCGCGCCGATGAGGAGGATTCGCTGCAGGTCGGTGCGGCGAGGCATTCCGAGTACCGCGCGATTAGCAGGTGCGAGCCCCGACGGGTAGGGGCATCGCGGCCCGCGCCAGATTGAGCCACGGCAAGACCACGGCGGCGTGAAGGACCCGCTTGGTCGCCCCCCTAGGTCAGCAGGTTCGCGAGGTTTCGCGGGGTGGCTCGACCTGGCGCGCCTCGTGCTCGAGAGCACGCCATGCGCCTCGCACCTCTCCTCGCCCTGGGCCTGCTCGGCGTCGTTCACTGCGGAGGCAGGACCGGGGAGATGGGGCCTGCGCCGGTCGGCGACGACGTGGGCGACGACACCAGCCCCCCCGTCCAAGAGATCCCCGCCGAGCACCGCCCGCAGGCCCTCGCCTGTCCGTCCAACTCGACGGGCGGCGTCGCTTGCAACGACAGCGCGGAGTGCAACGGTGACACCCCCGGCGCCCTGCCCAACAACTGCCTCCACGGCCAGTGCGGGCCCGACCAGTGCCTCGACGACGGGGACTGCGGGAGCAACGAGGTCTGCAGCTGCCTCACCCAGGGTTCGGGCGGGTACCCGGGGCCGCAGGTCGGCGCAGGCAACGTGTGCGTGGCGGCGCTCTGCCACGTGGACGCCGACTGCGGAGCGGAGGGGTACTGCTCGCCGTCCTCGTCCGCCGACTGCACCAACCTGGGGGGTGTGACAGGGTACTATTGCCACCGGCCGGGCGACGCATGCGTGAACGACTCCGACTGCCGCGGGCTCTCCTGCGTCTACGACACGACCCTCGGACGCTGGGCGTGCCAGGAGGCGGTGATTTGCGCCGGGTAGCTCGAGCGCTGACGGTGTGTATGGCGGTGGCGGCGTGCAGCGGACGGGGTGGAGGGGGCGGCACGCCGACCGGCGGGCTGCCCTACCTCGACGACGTGTCGTACCGCCGCGCCGAGCTGGTCAGCGACCTGTGGAGCCCACAGAACGAGTACTCGCAGCTGCGCCTCGCGCACTACGCGACGGGCGACGCGAACGACTGGGACCTGCTCCCGGAATGGAACCCACCGGTCGACGTCGTCGCGGCCAGCGAGCTGGACGCGCCGGGGGGAGCCTCGACCACGGTGATGTCCGCGAGCGCATCGGCGCTCTCGCTGCCGGAGACGGTCGCGTCGGAGGACGATCCTGCGCTGATCGCGCTGGGCGAGGCGGCCTTCCACGAAGCTCTTCGCAGCCGGCTGCACCTCGTGCCACATGCCCGGCGCGCTCACCGGTCCCCCCGTGCCGCTCGCCGTCGTGGGGACGGACCCCGCGCTCGGCGAGTCCCCGTACCGGGGCACCGACAACTACCGCGTGCCCTCGCTCCACGGCGTCGGCACGCGCGGTCCGCTGCTGCATGACGGGATGGTGGCCTCGCTCGAGGCCATGTTCGATCCGGCGCGCCTCACGCCGGCATTCAGCGGAAAACTCCACGGCACGGCGCGATCCCCGGGCACACGTTCGGCCTCGACCTGGACGCGAGCCATCACGCGGCGCTCGTTGCCTACCTGCAGGCTCTGTAGAAGCTACTTCCCCTTCTTGCCGCCGCCCTTGTGGGCCGCGACGACGGGCGGCGGCGTGGCCGCTCCGGGGACGGGGTAGAAGTGGCTGTAGAGCATCCCGGTGCTGGAGCACTGCGAGGCCAGGTCGCTGAGCGAGACGCCGTTCTTCTTCAGGTACGCGGCGTAGTAGCGGTGCGCTGTCCCGTTCGAGAGGCAGGTGCCCACGAGACCGTCGGTGGGGCAGGCCTTGCCGTCGTTCCACTGGCTGGGCGCCTCGCACATCGACTTGGAGAGCCCGAGCTTGATGGGATCGCCGTAGTGGTCCTCGCAGCTGGTCGCGTCGGCCACGCAGCTGGCCAGGATGTGGTCCGGCGTCGGGAGCGCCTTCTGCTTCGCCAGCTCGGCGGCGCCCGGCGTCGGCGTGAACGTCCCCTCGTGGATGGTCTTGCACTCGTCGGCGGCGTCCTCGGTCCAGGGGCCGGACTCGCTGCCGAAGTAGTAGTAGTTCACCTCGTCCTTGGACTTGCAGGAGCCGATCGTGTTGTCGCGCGAGCACGAGCCCTTCGAGTAGGTCCCCTTGAGGAGCGAAGTGCAGGCTCCCTCGGCGATGCCGCCGGGGTTGTCGCTGTACTCGGTGCACAGCCCGACGTTGCTCTGCGTGCAGCTTCCGCCCTTGGGTGCGTTCGGATCTGTGCTGGCCCCGGCGGACCCGGCCCCGCTGCCCTTGGAGCAACCGAGGGCTGCCAGCGAGAGGGCGAGCGAGAACGAGGCGGTGACGAGGACGTGCGCGGGCTTCATGATCGGCTTCTCCCGGGAGGCGGCGTGTGTGCCGTGACTGCATGTACGCAGAGGCCGCCGCGGATCTCCCTCCGGGAGGAAGCGTCAGAGCGTCTCCAGGTACGCTCCCAGCGCCGACCGGTCGTCCGGCGACAGCTGCGCGGTGTGGCCCATCGTCCCGTCGACGCCCACGAGCAGGTCCTCGAGCGTGGGATACCGGCCATCGTGGAAGTACGGCGCCGAGTGCCCGACGAGGTGGAGCGACGGGGTGTCGAACTTGCGGGCAGCGCCGCGGTGAGCCTCGGGGTCGAGATCGTGGCTCTCCCCGTCGGTGCCGCCGCGCGTGTGGCAGCTCCCGCACTGGGTCTCCTCCGACGCGAACAGCGCTGCCCCCCGCGCGACGCGCCCGGCCGGCGCCGGGTGCGACGCGGCCGGCGGGTGCAGCGTCCCCAGGTACGCCGCGAGATCGCCGACGTCGCGCGGGCGCAGACCTCGACCCCCCAGGCGCGCGGTCGTGTGCGCCAGGTGGTGCTCGAGGTCCTTCGCCGACCCGTCCCACCCGTAGGGGGCGGTGCCCTCGAGGCGCTCGACGAGCACCGGCGTCTGCCGCCGCCCGCCCGGCGCGGACCAGCTCAGCCCGTCATCGCGCCCGTCCGGGTGGCAGCTGGCGCAGGCACGCCCGTCGGCCGAGACGCGCTGGTCGAACGTCGCGTGGAAGAGCGCGCGCCCGCGCAGCACCGCCTCGTCCGGCTCCGGCGACGCGCACGGCAGCGTGGTCGTGGACGTCACGCGCAGGGTGCGCTCGAGCGCGACCACGGAGACCACCCGGTCGAAGGCCGACCACACCACGGCCCGCTCGTTCTGCGCGTCGACGGAGACGCCCACCGGCCCCTTCGCCATCCGGATCGCCATCCCCACCTTCGCGCCATCCGGCCGGAGGCGGACCACGGCTAGCTCGTCGCTCCCGAGGCAAGCCACGAGCATGCGGCTGTTCGCGGCGTCCGTCGCCGCGGCGCGGGGGAGCAGGCAGTGAGAGCCGAAGATGCGCTGGCCGTCGGGCGCCTTCTCGCCGGTCCAGGCTGCGGCCAGCGTCGCGACGGCCGGGGTGGCCGGGGTCTCCACGGAGCCATATCCACCGCTGGAGACCTCCGCGCCCGTGTCGAGGGCCACGTCGGGCGCGACGAAGCGGCCGTCCTCGAGGCGGGCGACGGCGAAGGCCTGGTCGGCGCTCAGGGTGAGTGTCTCGAGCCTCCGCTTGCGAGGCGCGCGTGGCCCGGAGTCGAGGTCGTCGGGCATCGCCATCATGGGCGTCGAGCTGCGCTCCTCGCGCTGGATGTGCCGGTCGAGCGACGCCGTGCGGACGGCGCGCGACGCGAGCTCCACGTGCGTCGCGCGGGAGCCCGCCGCGTGCAGCACGATCGCGCTGCGCCCGTCGGACGACGCGACCACCGCGGCGGGATCGCGCGGCACGTCGACCACCACGGGCGCGTCGGGCGAGGCCAGGGCGACGATGCTGAGCGCGTGCCCCCAGCGGCTGGCCACGAGCAGCGTGTCGCCGGACGGCGTGACGGCCGCCGAGACCGGCTCGTCCGGCACCGGGATGATTCTCTCCGACACCAGGGGCGCGTCCACCGCGACCAGCGCCAGCAGGTGTACGCGCGCGTCGTCTGCCCCCAGCGCGACGACCCGCCCGGCCGGCGTGACGAGCACGGCGGAGGGGCGCGCTCCGAGCGGCGTCGAGGCGAGACGCGCGCGTGTGTCCACGTCGAACGTCACGATGGCCCGGTCGTCGGCGTCGGCCACGAAGGCCAGCGTCCGCTCGCCGAGCCGCGCCAGGGCGACCGCGGCGGCCGAGCTGCTACCTGTGGCGTCCAGCGGCTGCACGGGGAGCGCGCCCGGAGGCGCCGCCACCGGCTCTGCGGGCGCCCCGGCCGCGGTCACCTCGACGCCGGCGGACGGGGCCGGCGGAGCGGTTGGACGCGCGGAGGAGCCCGGGTGACACGCGGACAGGCCGACGAGGGCGAGGGCGAAGAGGCGTCGCATGCCTCCACGTCGCGCGACGGAGGCGAAGTGTGACGCGGGTCACGTCATCGCCGCAGCCAGGACGGCGATGAGCCGGTCGACCTCCTCGCGGGTGTTGTAGTGGACCATGGACGCGCGCACGACGCCGCCCGCGCCGGCGATGCCGAGGTCCTCCACCAGGCCGCGCGTGTAGAAGTCCCCGTGACGGATGCCGATGCGGTGCGGATCCACCGCGCGGACGATGGACTCGGGCGTGCGCCCCTCGACGGTGAAGCCGATGGTCGGCACGCGCAGCCTGCGATCTGCGGACGGCTCGCCGAGGACGCGGACGCCCCTCGCCCCGCGCAGGAAGGCCAGCAGCGGCGCGCACAGCGCCTCCTCGTGCGCGGCAATCCGCTCGAAAGCGGTCTCCTTGCCGCCGAGGGACTCCACGTACTCGAAGAGGCCGCCCGCGCCATGGGCCAGCTCGAAGTTGAGGTTCCCCGGCTGGAGCTTGTACGGGACCGCGTCCCTGCCGATGAAGTCGTGGTTGATGACGTCGAGCTCCGCGAGCAGCTCCCGCTTGCCGTAGAGCGCCGCCATGTGCGGCCCGTAGACCTTGTAGAGACTGAAGACGTAGTAGTCGACGTCCCAGGCGCGCACGTCGAGCGCGCGGTGGGGCGCGTAGGCGACCCCGTCGACCAGCACCCTGGCGCCGTGCGCGTGGGCGAGCCGCGTGACGGCGGGTACGTCGTGGATGCTGCCCACCAGGTTGGAGACGTGCGTGAACGCCACGAGCCGGGTCCTCGGCCCCAGCAGCGGCTCGAGGTCGCGCGGCTCGAGGCGCAGGGTGTCCCGGTCGAACGGCCACCAGCGGACGACCGCGCCGGTCACAGCGGCGAGCCTCTTCCACGGGCCGGCGTTCGATTCGTGCTCGGCGCGCGAGACGACGAGCTCGTCGCCCGGCGCGAGGGTGCTCTTCATGGCCAGCGCCAGGTTCGCCAGCAGCTGCGTGGTCGAGGACCCGAGCACGATCTCCGCCTCGTGTCCGGCGTTCATGTAGGCGGCCATGCCCCGGTTCGCCGCCGCGACCCGCTCCCCCGACGCACGGGACACCTCGTAGCTCGCGCCGAGCTGCACGTTGGTGGAGAGGAGGTAGTCGCGCACCCGCCCGGCCACGCGGGCGAGCGTCTGCGAGCCGCCCGCGTTGTCGAAGAAGGCGAAGCCCGAGGCGAGGGCGGGGAACTCCGCCCGCACGGCGGCGAGATCGAGATCGACCATGGCCGCCCAGGATAGCGAGCTTCAGCGCGCGGGCGGCAGCTGCGGCCCGTCCACGCGGTTCAGCGCGGCGGCCATGGACACGGCCACCGCGCGGGGCGCGAAGCGAAGCGACTGCATCGCCAGCTTGTTCCTCACGCCGGGGATGGCCACCGCCTGTCCCCGCATCATCGCGTGATACGCGTGGGCCGCGACCTCCGGGGCTCCCATCACGGCGGCCTTGAAGAGGGCCGACTTGTCGTTGCCCGCGACCGCCGCGAACTCGGTGGCGGTCGCTCCGGGGCAGCTCACCGTGGCCGTGACGCCGGTCCCGCGCAGCTCGAACGAGAGGGCCTGCGTGAACGAGTTCACGAACGCCTTGGACGCGTAGTAGCCGGCCATGAAAGGCCCGGGCAGAAAGCCCGCCGTCGACCCGATGTTGAGGATGCGGCCGCTCTTTCGCTGGACCATCGCCGGCAGGAGCAGGCGCGTCAGGTGCACCAGCGTGGTGATGTTCACGCTCAGCATGCCCAGCTCGCGCCCGAGGTCGGACGTGGCGAAGGCGCCGTTCGTGCCGAAGCCGGCGTTGTTGACGAGGAACTCCACCGCGACGCCGCGCTCGGCGAGCGCCCCGGCGATGCGCTCCGGCGACTGCGCGTCGGTGAGGTCCTCGGGGAGGACGGTGGTGGCGACCCCGTGCTTCTTCGCGAGCTCGCCGGCCAGCTCCTCCAGCTTGTCGCGTCGCCGGGCCACCAGCACGAGGTCGTGCCCGTCGGCGGCGAAGAGCCGGCAGAACTCTGCGCCCAGCCCCACCGAAGCCCCGGTCACCAGCGCCGTCTTGTTGGTCTTGCCCATCGCGTCACCTCGAGACAAAGGGCGTAGCGCGGGGCAGCCGGTCCGGGAAGGGCGGGCGCTCAGCCCGGAGCGCTCCACGGTTGCCGCGAGCGCAGCTCCGCGACGGGGAGCTCGCCGCGCTCCAGCTCGCCGGTGCTCGCGTCGCACACGCGGTACGCCAGCCTGGCTCCGCCGAGGGGCTGCGACTCGACGAAGATGCAGCGCAGCTCCCCGGGCTCGAAGCCGCACTGGGCCTGGATGGACGCGAGGAGCTGCTCCTGGTGCAGGTGCCCCTCGCCGAAGTTCCAGCCCAGGGCCAGGCCGGCGACCAGCTCGCCGTCGAGCCACTCGTAGTCCTCGAGGCGCTCCACGGCCTTCGGCACGAGGATGGGCAGCGCGCGCCCGTGCAGGTGCATGAGGCGGAAGGCCATGACCTTGCCGACCAGGCCCACGGCGGTCCTGCGGTCGTAGAAGCGCATCAGCTGGTCGTAGATCCAGGGGCTGCTCGTCGTGAGGCGCGCGAGCTTGCGGTACGAGTCGCCGCGGAACAGCCACACGGAGTAGGCCCAGTTGCCGGCGTAGTAGCGCATCGCCACGAGGAAGGAGAGGCGGCCCGGGAAGAGGTTCCCGGCGAGGGGGAGGGCCACGAGCATGACCGCGAGGAAGGCCACCAGCGCGGGAGGCCCGAGCGTGAGCAGCGAGACGTCGGGGTGCGCCCAGAAGAGCGCGAACCCGCCATAGACGACGGCCACGTTCCACTCGATGGGCACGCCCATGGGCACGTTGCTGGTGATGAACCCGTGGAGCAGCAGCATGAGGACGATGGCCACCACCGGCTCGGTGCCGGTCGGGGTGAGGAGGAAGGCGATGGGCACCCCCAGCTCGAGCGCCGTGCCCACGTGCCCGGCGGCGGTCGCCAGCCACGACGGGCGGAGGTCGCGCGGGTAGTCGCGGTACACGAGGCGACGCAGCCACGCGAAGCGCGTGAGCGGCGCGTTGCTGGTCATGACGCAGACCACGGTCGGGAAATGGTGGTTGAGCTTGGAGATGCCCGCCCAGAACCACAGCGCGAGCTCTATGGCCATCGCGCCGGCGATCCAGTCGCGGGCGAAGGCGAAGCACACGAGGGTCACCCAGTAGTGCTCGGCGCGGGCGGCGAGGAAGAGGGTCCTGTCGGCGACCCCGAGTAGGGGCACCAGCACGACGAGCGGCAGGAAGTACTCGAAGCCCGGCGCCGGGGCGACGAGGGCACGCCCCGCGGCCACGAGCAGGGCGAGGTAGAGACCGACGTCGAGCACGCTCCGGGTTCGCCCGCCGAGCAGCGGGAGGCCGCGGAAGAGAGGCAGCTTGGTCGTGCCCGGGCGGAGGAAGTAGAGGAATCCCCCCACCGGCGGGAAGTACCGCCCAGTCAGCGGGCCGCTGCCGCACCCCAGGCCGAGGACCTCGAAGATCATGCTCCAGACGATGGCCTTCTGGAAGGCGACCGGATGGAGCCACCACGACGCGACGGACGACGGTCCGCCGAGCGAGGGACTGAAGCTGCAGAAGAGCATCCAGCCCGCCACGTAGAGGACGACCTTGAGCGCATACGCGACGTACACACCTGGCGGCGTGCCGTAGCCCTGCATCGCCCAGGCCTCGCACACCATCCGCCCTCGCTCGGCGAGGGGCTTCTTCACCCACTCGAGGGCGTCGTACGGCGGCGGCGTCGGCGCGAGGAGAGCTGGGAGGAAGGCCATGGCGCGACGCGAGGATAGGTCACCCGCCATCCGTTTGGGTGACGCGGAAAAGAGCGCGGAACAGGGAAGGCTGGGGAGGGCGTTCACGGATAAGTCGATGAACCCGATGCGCAGCCTCCTGGTCTTCCCCTTCCTTGCGCTCGCCCTGGCGGCGTGCGCCGGCTCGCGCCCTCCCCCGCCTGCCTCCTCCGGTGCGAGCTGGCGCCCCGCTGTGGGCACCGCCGCCATCGAGTGCCGCTGGGACGACGAGGCAGACGCGCAGCCCGGACCGGCGCTGGAGGCGGCGTGCCAGAAGGACGCGGCGTGCGGCTGCGCGAGGCTCGGGCACGCGCTGCTGATGGCAAGCGCCGGCGCCGTGGACGCGCGCGCGCTGGAGGTGCTCGATGGGGCCTGCCACCACGGCGTGGCCGTGTCCTGCAGCGAGGCCTCGATGGTGGAGGAGCTGTGCGTCCGCGGGACCGCGCGGCCCAGCCCGGCGTGCGACGTCCTCGAGCACCAGGGACGACTCGGCTCCGCCGAGATGCAGGGCCGAGGGCGCGAGTAGCGCCGGAGGAGCTGCCCCGGAGTTCCCTCCTCCTCCCTCTGCGCCTACTCGCCTCTGCGGCTCTCTCTCTCCGGATTGGAGAGAGCCGCAGAGGCACAGAGGACGCAGAGGGGGGAAGGAAGATGGACCGCGTCACGGGCGACGCGCGCTGAAAGCCCTGAAGTGCGTCGCACGTGTCACGCTTGCGCGCGGTTCTCGCGCGGATCCGGGGGTGTGCACGGGCCGCATCCCTGGCCCGCGGCGTGCTCTCGGCGCCCCCATGCTCGACGTCGCGCAGCCCGTGTCCTTCGAAGAAGTCGGCTCGGTGCCCCCGCCCGCGTCGACCACGCACGTCGCCATCGCCAGCTTCGTGGGCACGGCCATCGAGTGGTACGATTTCTTCCTCTACGGGACGGCCGCGGCGCTCGTCTTCAACAAGCTGTTCTTCCCGCGATTCGATCCTCTGGTGGGGACGGTGCTCGCCTTCGCGACCTTCGCCGTGGGCTTCGTGGCCCGCCCGGTCGGCGGCGTCGTGTTCGGGCACTACGGCGACCGCATCGGGCGCAAGGCGATGCTCAGCCTGACGCTGCTCATCATGGGCGTGGCGACGTTCGCCATCGGCCTGCTGCCGACCTACGCGCAGATCGGCGTGGGCGCCCCCATCCTGCTGGTGACGCTCCGCCTGGCCCAGGGCTTCGGGCTGGGGGGCGAGTGGGGCGGCGCGGTGCTGATGGCCATCGAGCACGCGCCCGCCGGCCGGCGCGGTCTCTACGGGAGCTGGCCGCAGACGGGGGCGCCCGCCGGGCTGCTGCTCTCGACAACCGTGTTCGCGCTGGCGTCGCGCCTCCCGGAGGACGCCTTCCTGCGCTGGGGCTGGCGCATCCCGTTCCTGGTCAGCATCGCCCTCGTGGGCGTGGGCGCCTTCATCCGGCTGCGGCTGGCCGAGAGCCCCGCCTTCGCGCGGGTCAAGCGCGAGGGGGCGGAGGCTCGCCTGCCGATCGTCGAGGTCCTCCGCCACCACCGCAAGAGCGTGGCGCTGTCGATGGGGGCGCGGCTCGCCGAGTGCGCCTTCTTCTACGTCTACACGACCTTCGTGCTCGCCTACGCCACCGAGCAGGTGAAGGTCACGCGGCAGGCCGTGCTCACCGGGGTGCTGCTCGCGGCGGGGCTCGATCTCGTGGCCATTCCCTTCTTCGGTCTGCTCTCCGACCGCTTCGGCCGCCGCCCGGTCTACATGTTCGGCGCGATCTTCTCGGCGCTCTTCGTGGTCCCGTTCTTCCTCCTCGTCGGGACCGGCCGCACGGAGCTCATCGCGCTGGCCATCGTCCTCGGCGTGACCGTGGGGCACGCCGCGATGTACGGGCCGCAGGCGAGCTTCTTCTCCGAGCTGTTCGGCGCGCGGGTCCGGTACAGCGGCGCGTCTCTCGGCTACCAGCTCGCCTCCGTGCTCGCGGGAGGCCTCTCCCCGCTCATCGCCGCGGCGCTGCTCCAGTGGGCGCACGGCGCGTGGTGGGCCATCGCCGCCTACATGGTCGGCCTGGCGGTGGTGACGCTGGCGTCGGTGTTCATCGCGGCAGAGACGAGCCGGGAGTAGGCGCTACCCTGGCAGGGCATGACCGCCGCAGCCTCGCTCGACGTCCCCTCGACCCGCGCGACCGCCGGACTCCCCCCGGGGCCCCGGGGCACGCTCTGGCAGACGCTCCACTTCCTCCGGGATCCGCGCGGGTTCTTCGAGGCCCAGTACCGCCGCTACGGCGATCCGTGCACACTCTTCACGGGGCAGGGGCCGCTGGTGATCACGGGCAACCCCGAGCTGGTGCGCACCATCTTCACCGCCGACCCGGACATCTTCGAGCCCTGGCCGGTCAGCCTCCTCGGCATCTTCTTCGGCGAGCGCTCGGTCATCATGAGCGCCGGCGAGCGGCACCGGCGCGACCGGAAGCTCTTGACCCCGCCCTTCCACGGCGCGCGCATGCGGGCGTACGGGAACATCATCGTCGACGCGACGCGGGAGGCGACGCGCGCGTGGAAGGCCGGCTGGGAGGGCCCGGTCCACACCACGACCACGGCCATCTCGCTCGACGTCATCGTCCGCGCGGTCTTCGGGATCGACCAGCCCGGCGCACGCGAGCGCGCCGAGTCGGTCGTGAAGGAGGACATCGAGTCCCTGCAGCCGTCGATCCTGTTCGTCCCCGCGCTCCGCCGAGAGCTCCTGGGGATGGGTCCGTGGTCGCGCTTCGTGCGCACGCGCGGCAACCTCGACGCGCTCCTCTACGGCGAGATCGCCGCGCGCCGCGCGACCGAGGGGCGCGGCAGGCAGGAGCCGCGCGAGGACATCCTGTCGCTCATCCTGGGGGCCCGGTACGACGACGGGAGCGCGATGAGCGACGGGGAGGTCCGAGACCAGCTCATCACGCTCCTGGCCGCCGGCCACGAGACGACGGCCACGGCCCTCGCCTGGGCGCTCTACTGGACGCACCGCGATCCCTCCATCGCCGCCGACCTCCGCGCGGAGCTCGCCGGGCTCGGTCCCGGCGCCGAGCCCGACGCGATCGCGGCCCTGCCGCGGCTCGACGCCGTGTGCACCGAGACGCTGCGCCTGCACCCCATCGTCCCCGACGTGACGCGGCGGCTGCGCGCCCCGCTGAGGCTCGGGGACCGCCTCATCCCCGCGAACGCAGGCGCGGGGGTGACCACCACCACCATGCACTCCGATCCGCTGCTCTACCCCGAGCCCGAAAGGTTCAAGGCCACGCGCTTCCTCGGGACCAAGCCGCCGATGTTCGGCTACACGCCCTTCGGCGGCGGCTCCCGCCGGTGCCTCGGCGCGGCCTTCGCTACCTACGAGATGAAGCTCGTCCTCGCGACGCTGCTCGCGACCTTCGAGCTCGAGCTCCGCGATCGCGACGTCGTGCCCTTCCGGCGCAACGTGACCATGGGGCCGCGCGGGGGAGTGCGGATGCGGGTGTTGCGAAGGCGGGGGTGAGGATGGCGGTCAAGCGAGGTGGCTGAGCGCCTGTTCGCTCGCCGCGAGATGGCCTCTACTTCCGGTCCACCGGGGAGGCTCTCATGGCGCGACGCTTCACGTGCACCGAGGACGGCTCGAGCAAGTTCTGGGAGGGAGCGACCGAGGGCAGCTCGCTCATTGCGCGCTGGGGCAAGGTCGGCACCACGGCGCGCCGCCTTCCTCGACGTAGCCCTTGCCGAGCTTCTCGCGGATCAGCTGTCGAGCTCCTTCTGCGGCGACGGGTCCGAAGTCGGCCGGTACACGCAGGCGCTGCTCGCGCCGCTGAACGATCGAAAGAAGCGCGACGCGCCCGAGCCCAGCGTGGCGCGCTGGCTCGAGAAGGAGATGGGCCCCGACCTCCGCGCGCTGCTCACCGCGCTCGCCGAGCGCCGCACCGGCGGGGTCTCGGTCGGCGACGCGCCAAGGCGAAGTCGTGCCTCCTCGGGGTCAGGCGGACGGAGCTCCGGCTCCTCGGCAACCTCGACGGCGTCGTCGAGGACACCTTCACGAGCGCGGACGGCGTCGCCTTCGCGGGGACCGTCGTCGGTAGCCACATGAAGTGGGTCGAGATCCATCACGTCGACGAGGCGCTCGAGCAGGCCTTCGAGCAGCCGGCGGGAGATCTGACGCTCGCGTAGGTCGGGATGGTGGCACGCCGACCTTCTCCTCGATGAGCTTCGCTTCGTGAGCTCGATGATGCGGCGTCGAGCGCGGGGCTTCGTCGCCGTTGCGACCGACTTCCACGTTGATCTCAGTGAATGTGTCGCGCGAGTTCGAACGAATGCGTCGCGATGTCGAGCGACCGTCGCTTTGACTCGAGGGAACGTGCCGCGATCTCGAGCAACCGTCGCTCTCTCTCGACCGACCGTGCCACGAGGACGAGACACTTCCACATTCACGCGAATGAATGCGTCTCGATGTCGACGGACTTCCCGGCCCGCTCGAGGAGAGTGTGTCGCGAGGTCGAGCGATTGCCACATTGGTCGAGCACGTGCGGCGCGAGGTCGACATCGCGTCGCTGTGGCTTCGATCGGCGTCGCTTCCCTCGATGAATCGGCGCCCCCGAGTGAAGTCCGGGATACAGGTTGAAGCCGTGGAGCCTCGGCCAGAGCTCATCGTGCGACGCGATGGTCGCAAATGCACCCGCGACCGCAGGCCCGTGTGGACCGTGGTCGGATTCGCGGGAAGGCGGGAAGACTCAGAAGCTCGCCCGCAGCAGCGCCCCCCCGCCGCCAGCGAGAGGCGCCGGCGCCAGCACCCACCCGGTCTGCGAGGGCGCCCGGGGCGCGGTGAAGTACAGCGCGACGCCGCCCGCGAGCAACACGGCGCCCACCGCGAAGCCGACGTCGGACGTGGTGGCCGCGTGCTCGGCGTCCTTGCGGGTGGCGAGGCCGGACGTGGTGCAGTGATCGGTCGCGTCGCAAGGCCCGGCGTTCGACTGGTCGAGCTTCGACTTCGCCACGACGCCGAACACCGAGCCCACCGCGACGCCCGCCACGCCCATCGCGCCGAGGCCGAGCCCCAGGATGCGTCGTGTCGCGCCGGTGTCCTCGGGCGGAGGAGGAGGCAGCGCCGGAGGCGGGGGAGCGAGCAGCGGGGCCGGCAGGGGCGCGGGCGCAGGCTCGGGGATGGGCGCCGTCGATTCGCCCAGGGCGTCGATGTCGACCTTCGCGTTCGGCGACTCCGGCCCCACGTGCGCCGTGAACGTCCTCGGCGCATGACCGGGCGCCGTGACCACGACGGCGTGGTCTCCGGGATCGACGGGCGACGGCAGCCCGAGCTCCTCCTGCGTCACCGCCACGCCATCGCGGAGCACCTGCAGCCCCGCCTGCGGGATGGTCGGCGCCACCGTGATGGTGAGGCGGTCGAGCTTCGGCTCGAGGGCCTGCGCGTGCTGCCGGGCCACGTCCGCGCGCCTGTCGTTGCGCTCCCGGGCGAGCCCCTCGGCGCTGCGGAACTCCGTCCAGGCGCTCGCCGTGCGGCCGATGTGCTCGTAGCAGTCGGCCAGGTACAGCGTCACGCCGATGCCCGGCGCCAGGCGCTTGCTCTCGGCGTACTTGGCGCACGCGTCGGTGTACTGGCCCGCGTCCGTCAGCGCCTTGGCCGCATTGAAGAGCGCGTCGGCGCGCGCGACGTCGTCGGGCGACTGCGCCGCCGCGGTCATTGACACGGCGAGCGAGCACGCCACCGCGCACGCTACGACCACGCCGCGCATCAGTTGCGCCCTCCGAAGCCCGCGGTGCTGGCGGGCTTCGTGGCAGTCGTCGCTGGAGCCGTCGCGGTCGGCCTGGTTCGCGGCGGCGGCGCGCGCGTGCCGGCCGTGCCCGCAGGCGGCGTGGATGCGGCTGCGACGGGCGCCGTGACAGTGGGCGTCAGGGTGGCGGTGGCCATCGCGGTCTCGATGGCCGTGGCCGACGGAGGTGCCGTGGCCGTCGCGTTCGTATCGGGCACGAGGGGCGCGGCCGTGCCGGGCGAAGGCTGGGCGGGGGCGAGCGGGAGCTCGGCGGGCCGCGACCGGGTCGACATCACGCCGCCGACGATGGCCACGCCCGCGAGCAGCGCGCCGCACGCGGCCACGATCTTCACGGTCGACGACCGGCGCGGCGTGGCGGGCTTGACCGTGCTGAACGACGCGTTGGTCTGCGCGACGCCGGGCCGCGCCAGCACGGTGGGTGAGGACCCGGTCGTGTCGGCCGGGAGCTCGCCCAGGCTCGGCGTGCTGGCCCGTGCGAGACGGGCGATGCGCTCGGCGATGGCCCGCCCCTCGGGGGCGCCGAAGGGGGCGAGCGCCTTGGCCAGGGAGGCGACGTCGGGGAGGCGCCGCAGCGGGTCCTTCTCCAGGCAGCGCGTGACGACGGCGTCGAGCGCCGGAGGCAGGTCTGGCTTGTGGGACGTGAGCGGGGGCGCCGGCTCGGCCATGACGCGGGCGCAGACCTCCGGGAGCGTCTCCGCCTCGAACGGCGAGCGACCGCTGAGCAGCTCGTAGAGGATCACCCCAATCGACCAGATGTCGGACCGACCGTCGACGTTCTTCGACGACCGCAGCTGCTCGGGCGACATGTAGAGCGGCGAGCCCATGAGCGCCTGCGTGCTCGTCATTCCCGCGTCGGGGGCGCCGCCGCTCGCCGGGGTCAGCTTCGAGATGCCGAAGTCGAGCAGCTTCACGCGGACCGAGCCGTCGGAGCGCCGCGCGAGGAAGAGGTTCGCGGGCTTGAGATCCCGGTGGATGACGCCCGCCGCGTGGGCCTCGGCGAGTCCCTCGCAGGCCTGCAGCACGTAGTCGATGGTCTGCGCGACGGGGAGCGTGCCCCTGTCGTGCAGCAGGGCGTCGAGGTCCTGCCCCTCGAGGTACTCCATGACCAGGTAGGGTGCGCCGTTCTCCAGCGTCCCCACGTCCGACACCCGCGCGACGTGCTCGCTCCGGATGCGCGCCGCGGCGCGCGCCTCGCGGAGGAAGCGCTTGACGGCGTCCGGCCGCTCGGCGGCGTAGGTCGCGTGCATGAACTTGAGCGCCACGTGCTGCTCGAGCTGCAGGTGCGTGGCCAGCACGACCCAGCCCATGCCTCCCTCGCCGAGCAGGCGCTCGATGCGGTACTTGCCGGCGAGCACGGTCCCCGGGGTGAAGGGCATCGACATCGGCCCCGCAGAGAGGGAGTCGCTGCTCACTGGCATGTTCGCCCCCCCCCGCCGCCGCCGTCGGGGGACGCCGTCACCCCGCAGCTGTCCGAGCAGCACTGCGAGGAGATGGAGCAGGGCGAACCCAAGCTCAGGCAGCCGCCGTCCGCTCCGCCATCCTGCCCGCCGTCCGGGGGAGGGTTGATGGGGATGCACGCCCCGGCCGAGCACTGCTGGCCCCCGGGGCACAGGCACTGCACTGTGGAGCCGCACGCCGTCACCGTGCCGCAGACCACTTCGGCGCAGCTCGGCGGCGTGCAGCACGCTCCCTGGAAGCAGATCTGGTTGATCGCGCAGCTCGGGCAGGTGATGTTCTGCCCGCAGTTGTTCACGAACGAGCCGCCGCACGCGAAGGTGGTCTGGCAGGCGCTGTTGTCCGGCAGGCAGCACGCGGACGCGTCGGTGCAGAACTCCTGGCTGTTGGCGCAGCTGCCACCGTTGCCGCAGTAGACGGTCTGCCCGCAGTTGTTGGTCGTCGAGCCGCACGGCTGGTTGCCGCACGCGGCGTCGCTGCCCTCCGGGGTGCAGCCGCTGCACGTCCCGGCGTTGCACGTCTGGTGGGTGGGGCAGTCCGGGCAGGTGACGCTGGCGTCGCAGTTGTCGAAGAGCGAGCCGCAGCGGTTGTTGCAGAAGGTGGGGTCGGACTGGCAGGCACACACGTTGCCCGCGTCGACGGCGCAGACCTGTCCCGCGCCGCACTGGCCGCATCCCACGACGATCCCGCAGTTGTCGGGCCCTTGCCCGCAGTGCGTCTCGCACCAGTTCAGGTCCGGCGTGCAGGCCTCGGGCGCGGCATCCAGGGCGTCGCTGGCATCGCTCGCGTCGCTGACGTCGCTGGCATCGGCGGCGTCGAGGGCATCGCCGGCGTCGGGTGCGTCCGTGGCGTCGTTCGGGGCGTCGCTCTGCGCTTCGACCGCGGAGTCCTGCGTCGTGACGTCCTGGCCCTGGTTGGCGTCGAGCGTGGACGAGTCGGGGGGAAAGGGGATGCCGTCGTCGATTCCCCAGATCTTCGCGCAGCTCGCGGGCAGGACGGACGCCGCGACCCACAGCAGCGCGACACCGGCGCGCCGGAACGGACGACGAACCTCCCGCAACATCCCGTCATCACTATAGTCCCGCAGGACGGCGAGCGCGGCAATTCACGCCGTGCTGCGCCCGAGAAAGAGGATCGTGGGGAGGACGCCCGTCCGGGCCACGCGTATGTTCGTCGCATGCGCGGCCTCGTCCCACTGCTCGTCCTCCTGTCCCTCCACCTCGCGTGCGATCGAGCGCCGCCCCAAAGCGAACCACCTCGCGCTGCGAGCGCATCGCCGGCGGCGGCGCCCCCGGCGAGCGTAGCCCCGAAGTCGACCTGCCCGGCCGGGTGGATCGACGAGTGCGGCGATTGCTACCAGCCGTGCAACGCCGATCGCGACTGCACGATCAAGGGCAAGACCTGTCAGCCCATCGTCTGCGCGCACACGTCCTACGGCAGCGGGTGCGCGAGCCCCTGAAGCCCCACGCACGACGCGAGGCCTCAGGGGTTCTTCGTGCAGTCCTGGGTCGAGTCGCACGAGAGCGCGCAGTCCGCGGCGCCGTTGCAGTTCAGCGTGCAGTCGCGGGTGCACCCCGTCATCGTGCACGAGGTGGAGCCCTGGCACGTGAGGGTGCAGTCGTTCCCGGTGCAGTCCATGGCGCAGGTGCCGCCGGTGCAGGTCTGCGTGCAGTCGCCTCCGGCGCACTGGAGCGAGCACGCGGTGGAGTTGGTGCAGGTCTGGTTGCAGTCGCCGCCGGCGCAGGTCTCGGAGCAGTTCGAGCCCGAGGCGCAGGTGTACTGGCAGTCCCCGGTCCCGGTGCAGGTGTCGGAGCAGGGGAGGTTCGGCGGGCAGCTGCACGAGCCGCCGTCGCACACGAAGCCCGAGCGCTGCGGCCCGTCGGTCGCCCCGCCGTCCGCCGGGGTGCCGGCGCTGCTGCTGCAGCCGCCGAGGAGCACCGCGGCCAGCACCACGGACCACTTCGTTCTCATCCCCGCCATCCTGCGGCCAGACGCCGCCGATTGCACGCACGCCAGCGATTCCCTCCCCTCTCCCCTCTCCTGACAGCGCACCGCCGGGATCACCAAGGCAGGGTCCTCCGCCATGCGACGTTGCCTGGTGCAGGCGGCATGGGCCGCGCGCCGAGCTCGCGGCAAACACCCCATGGTCGACTGGTCGCTCGAGGTGGAGAAGCGCCGTGGCAAGCGCATCGCCATCGTCGCTTTCGCCCGAAAGCTCGCGGGCATCCTGTTCGCCCTCTGGCGCGACGGCACCCTCTACAGCCCCAAGGAGGGGGCCCGCCTTGTCGCGATCACACCCGTAGCCGCAGCGTAGAAACAAGCCTCCCCACGCGCCGCCCCTCCGCGTCCTCCGCGCCTCTGGGTGTCGTGGAGGGTGCCCTAGATCTTGATCCGCTTCATCTCCGGATCGTAGAGGGGCTTCAGCGACGCTACGGCGGGGTAGCGCTTCTCGGCGATCTCCACCTCCCACTGGCCGGCGTCTAGGTACTCCTGCGTCACCGGCTCGCCCGCCTCCACCATCACCAGGCCCACCGCGCCGCCGACCGTGAAGCCGTACGAGGCCGCGCGCACGTACCCCACGGCCTTGCCGCTGCGCCGCACCACCTCGGCGTGGAACATCAGCGGCTCCGGATCCTTCACCAGCACCTGCACGATCCGGCGCGTGAGCGGCCCCTGGGCCTTCTTCGCCAGCACCGCGTCGCGCCCCACGAAGCCCCCCGGCTTATTCAGGTCCACCGCGAAGCCGAGCCCGGCCTCGAGGACGGAGTCGGTGTTGTCGATGTCGTGGCCGTAGTCGCGGTAGCCCTTCTCCATGCGCAGGCTCGCCAGCGCCTTCAGGCCCGCGTGCCGGAGGCCGAGCGGCTTACCTGCCTCGAGCAGCCGGTCGTAGACGTGCACGGCCTGCTCCGCCGGGATGTACAGCTCGTAGCCGAGCTCGCCGAGGTAGGTGATGCGCACGCAGAGCGCGCGGGCGAAGCCGATGTCGACCTCGCGCGCCGTGCGGAAGGGGAAGGCCTCGTTGGAGAGGTCGGCGGTGGTGACCGACTGCATCAGCTCGCGCGACCGCGGCCCCTGCACGTTGAGCTGCGCGTAGCCCGAGGTCACGTCGCTCACGAAGGCGTGGGCGTCGCCGAAGTGGCTGCGCATCCACGTCTCCACGTGGCGGTGGGCGGTGTCCGTCGCCACCACCCAGAAGCGCTCGTCGTCGAGCTTGGTGACGGTGAGGTCGGCCTCGAGCTTGCCGCCCTCGTTGAGCCACTGGGTGTAGGTGATGACGCCCGCGGCCCCGTCCACGTTGTTGGCGGAGATGAAGTTCAGCAGCCGCCCCGCGTCGCGCCCCTCCACGCGGAACTTGGACATGAACGACATGTCCATGAGGATGACCCCCTCGCGCGTCGCCTGGTGCTCGGCCTGCCAGTAGGGAAACCAGTTCTGCCGGCCCCACGACAGCCGCTCCACCCGCGGCTCCACGCCCGGCGGCGCGTACCAGTCGGCGCCCTCCCACCCGCTCACGTCCTTGAAGTAGGCGCCCCGGGCCGCGAGCCGGTCGTGCACCGGGGAGCGCTTCGCGCCGCGCGCCGTCTCCATGGAGCGCGTCGGGTAGTGGCACTGGTAGACCATGCCCAGCGACTCCACCGTGCGCGTGCGGCGGTACTCGGGGTTGGCCTGGTAGGTGTGCAGCCGGTCGATGTTGAAGCCGGTGACGTCCACGTCCGGGCGCCCGTTCATGATCCAGTGCGCCATGACCCGCCCCAGGCCGCCGCCGGTGAGGATGCCGATGGAGTTGAGCCCCGCCGCGACGAAGTAGTTCCTGAGCTCCGGAGACTCGCCCACGACCGGCTGCAGGTCCGGCGTGAAGCTCTCCGGGCCGCAGAAGAACTTGCGGATGCCCACCTCCATGGAGACCGGGACCCGGGCCATCGCCTTCTCCACGTACTGCCCCATCCGGTCCCAGTCGGGGTTCAGCTCGCCGAACGAGAAGTCCTCCGGCACGCCGCCCACCTTCCAGGGCGCGCACACCGGCTCGAAGAGCCCCACCATCAGCCCCCCGACCTCCTCGCGGAAGTAGCCGAAGGAGCCCGGGTCCTCGAGCACGGGCATCGACGCCGTCAGCCCCGCGATCTTCTCGGTGATGAGGTAGTAGTGCTCCGCCGCCTGCAGCGGGATGTTCACGCCCGACCGTGCGCCGAGCTGGCGCGCCCACATGCCGGCGCAGTTGACGACGTACTCGGCCTCGATGTCGCCGTACGGCGTGGTCACGCCCCGGACCACGCCGCGCCGGGAGAGGACCCCCGTGACCGGCACCCCCTCGAGGATCTTCGCCCCCTGCATGCGGGCGCCCTTGGCGAGGGACATCGTGACGTCCACGGGGTTGGCGCGCCCGTCCTCACGCACGTAGAAGCCGGCGAGGAGATCGTCGGTGCGCGCCAGCGGGAAGAGCTCCTTGACCTGCGCGGGGGAGAGCTCGTGCACGTCGACCCCGCAGTAGCGGTTGAAGGCCGACACGCGGCGGTACTCCTCGAGACGGTCGCGCTCGGTCGCGACCTCGATGAACCCCACCGGGTTGAAGCCGGTGGACAGCCCGGTCTCGGCCTCGAGGCGCGCGTACAGATCGCGCGTGTACTTGCGCATCTCGGTGGACGTCTCCGACGTCGAGCCGAAGGTCACCATGAGCCCGGCGGCGTGCCATGTCGTGCCCGACGTGAGCCGGTCGCGCTCCAGCAGGACCACGTCCTTCCAGCCCATGTGAGCCAGGTGGTAGGCGACCGAGCATCCGATGATGCCGCCACCGACGACGACGACGCGCGCGCTCTTGGGCAGGACCGGCTGGGACATGCTGTGCCGAGGTATAGCCGGCGCGCCACGCGCGCGGCATTCGGTTTCGTGCCGGTGTGCGGGCGCGGGACAATTCCGCTCCGCGCGGGCACGGGGGGTCTTTACCGCGACGCGCTCCACGCCCTAGCCTCGTCCCTCGATGCTCGTCGGCCCGCCGGGCTCCACCTTCGACCCGCACTCGCCGGAGGCGGCGGCGATCTCGTCGCTGTTCGTGCAGACGCTGGTCGTGTGCGCGGTCATCGGCGTGGCGGTGACCGCGCTGGTGGCGACGTGCGTCGTGCGCTTCCGCGCCGGCAACCGCCCCGACGTGCCGCCGCAGAACCACGGCAACCGCCAGCTGGAGATCCTCTGGACGCTCGTCCCGCTCGCCATCGTGATCGGGCTCTTCGTGCTGACCGCGCGCGCCATGGCCGCGTCCGATCCGCCCCCCACCCGCGAGCCGGACATCGTGGTCGTCGGACACCAGTGGTGGTGGGAGGCGCGGTATGCGAGCGGCGCCATCACGGCCAACGAGCTGCACGTGCCGGTGGGGAAGGACGTGCTGGTGCGCGTCGAGTCGAGCGACGTCATCCACGACTTCTGGGTGCCCCAGCTGGGGCGCAAGGTCGACGCCATCCCCGGTCACCCCTCCTTCGTGTGGATGCAGGCCGACGCGCCGGGCACCTACCTCGGCGCGTGCGCGGAGTTCTGCGGGGCCGAGCATGCCTGGATGCGCATCGTGGTCGTGGCCGAGGCGCAGGCGGACTTCGAGACGTGGGATCGCCACCAGCGGGAGGCGGCCCCGGCGCCGCCCGTGGGCAGCGAGGCCGCGCGCGGCGAGGCGGCATTCCGCAGCAAGACCTGCATCACCTGCCACGCCATCACCGGCGAGGGGTCCCAGCTGGCGCGCGTCGCCCCGGACCTCACGCACCTGGCCCGGCGCACGACCCTGGGCGCTGGCGTGCTGGTCAACGACCCGGCGAGCCTCGCGCACTGGCTCAAGGATCCGCAGGTCGTGAAGCCCGGCAGCCACATGCCGGACCTCAACCTCGGCGACGACGAGGTGAACGCGCTCGTCGCCTACTTCGAGACGCTGCGATGAGCACGGCCTCCCCCGCCGCCTCCCCCCTCGAGCACGAGGCGCACGCGCACGCGGGGGAGGAGCACGGCCTCTACGCCTGGGTGGCGACGGTCGACCACAAGCGCATCGGCATCCTCTACCTGTTCACGGCGCTCTTCTTCTTCGCCGTGGGCGGCACCGAGGCGCTGCTCATCCGGCTGCAGCTGGCGCGCCCCAACAGCGCGCTGGTCTCGCCCGAGGCCTTCAACCAGCTCTTCACCATGCACGGCACGACGATGATCTTCCTCGTCGTCATGCCCACGCTGGTCGGCTTCGGCAACTACCTCGTCCCGCTGATGATCGGCGCGCGCGACATGGCCTTCCCGCGCCTCAACGCCCTCAGCTACTGGCTCTTCCCCTGCGGGGGCTTCCTCCTGCACTTCAGCGTCATGGCGGGGGGCGCGCCGGCCGGGGGCTGGTTCGCCTACGCGCCGCTGACCGAGACGCCGTTCTCCTCGAGCCCCGGCACCGACTACTGGGTGCTGGCGCTGCTGGTGCTGGGCGTCGGCTCGGTGGCGACCGCGATCAACTTCATCGCCACCATCCTCACGCTGCGGGCGCCCGGGCTGACCATGGGGCGCGTGCCGCTCTTCGTTTGGATGACCTTCATCACGTCCATCCTGGTCATCCTGGCGCTGCCGGTGCTCAACGCGTCCATCGTCCTGCTGCTGGTCGACCGGCAGCTCGATGCGCACGTCTTCCTGGCCAGCGGCGGCGGCAACACGCTGCTGTGGCAGCACTTCTTCTGGACCTTCGGACACCCCGAGGTCTACATCCTCGCGCTCCCCGCCTTCGGGATGATTTCCGAGATCATCCCCGTCTTCTCGCGCAAGCCCATCTTCGGTCACGCCTTCATCGCGGCGTCGACCGTGGCCATCGCCATCCTCAGCTTCGGCGTGTGGGCCCACCACATGTTCGCCGTGGGGCTAGGCCACACCGCCGACGTCTTCTTCGCCGGGGGCAGCATGCTCATCGCCATCCCCACCGGCGTGAAGATCTTCAACTGGATCGGGACGATGTGGGGCGGCTCCATCCGCTTCACGACGGCGATGCTCTTCGCCACGGCGTTCCTGGTCGAGTTCGTGATCGGCGGGCTGAGCGGGATCACCTTCGCCGCGGCGCCGATCGACTGGCAGGTGACCGACACGTACTACGTGGTGGCGCACTTCCACTACGTCGCTTTCGGCGGGACGGCCTTCGCCCTGCTCGGCGGCACCTACTACTGGTTCCCCAAGATGAGCGGGCGCCGCCTCTCCGAGCGCCTCGGCAAGGCGAACTTCTGGCTCATGGTGCTGGGGTTCAACCTGACCTTCTTCGTGCAGCACTTCCTCGGCATCCTCGGCATGCCGCGGCGCGTGTTCACGTACCCCGACCTGCCCTACTGGGGCGCGCTGAACCTGGTCTCCACCGTGGGCGCGTGCCTGATGGGGCTCGCCGCGCTGCTGCTCGTGGTGAACGTCTTCTGGAGCCTGCGGCGGGGCGAGGTCGCGGGCGACAACCCGTGGGACGCGTGGACGCTGGAGTGGGCGACCACCTCCCCGCCGCCGCACGACAACTTCCGTGAGGTGCCGCCCATCCACGGGCGCCGGCCGCTGTGGGATCTGGCGCACCCGGACGCGAAGGACGCGGGGCACGGGACCAGCTCGGGGGAGGCGAAGCCGGAGCGCCCGATGGACAAGGGCGCCATCGCGGTGTGGAGCTTCATCGCCTCCGAGGCCGGGTTCTTCCTCATCCTCATCGTCGCCTACGTGTTCTTCAACCTGCGCGGGGCCGGAACCGGCCCCTCGGCCGCGAGCGTCCTCGACGTGAAGAAGACGGGCGCCTTCACGGCGTGTCTCTTCGCCAGCAGCTTCACGCTTTGGCTCTCGGAGAAGAACCTCGAGAAGCACGCGCACGCCGCGGCCGCGCGGTGGCTCTTCGTGACCATCGCCCTGGGCGCGACCTTCATGGTGGGGCAGGCCAGCGAGTACCTGGGCCTGCTCGGTCGCGGCGTCGGCGTGGCCACCAACCTCTTCGCCACCACCTTCTTCACGCTCACCGGCTTCCACGGGCTGCACGTCACCGCGGGCCTGTTCGTGCTGCTCATCGTGCTGGGGCTGATGCTCGCGGGGGACTTCCGCAGGCGGAGCTCGTCGCTGCTGCGCTCGGTGGGCCTGTACTGGCACTTCGTGGACGTGGTCTGGCTGGTGGTCTTCTCCGTCGTCTACCTGAGGGTCGGATCATGACCACGTGGAGCCTCCTCACGACGCTGTGGCTGTTCGATCCGCTGGCGCTGGGGGTGTGCGCCGCCGCCGTGGCGCTCGCCGCGACGGCCTGGAGGCGCTCGCGCGCCCGCGTCCGGCCCCTGCCCTTCGCCGCCGCGCTCCTCGTCTTCTTCCTCGCGCTGGCCTCGCCCATCGGACGCCTGGCCGATGGCTACCTCTTCAGCGCGCACATGCTCCAGCACCTGCTGCTGGTGCTCATCGTGCCCCCGCTCCTGCTGCTCGGTCTCGGCCCCGCGCTGGAAGGCCGCGCGGCGGGGAGGTTCGAGCGCCTGCTGATGCGGCCCGTGGTGACCTGGGGCCTGGGCGTGGGGGCCATGTGGCTGTGGCACGAGCGGACGCTGTGCGACGCCGCGACGCAGAGCGCGCTCGTGCACCGCGTGCAGGAGGGTTCGCTCCTGGCCATGGGCACGGTGTTCTGGTGGCCCATCCTCGCGCCGCGGGAGGAGTCGCGGCTGCAGCCGCTGTCCGGTGTGCTCTACCTCTTCACCGCCTGCGTGGCGTGCACCTTGCTCGGGATCTTCATCACCTTCTCGCCGGTCGCGGCCTGCTCCATCTACACGCACCCGGTGGACCGGCTGGGCGTGCTGCCGCTGCTCCGCGATGGGTGGGGGCTCACGGCCGAGAAGGACCAGCAGGTGGGAGGCCTCTTCATGTGGGTGCCGGCCTGCCTGGTCTACGGGACGGGCATCCTCGGCGTCCTCGCGCGTCTCTTCCACGAGCACGCCGCGCCGGCAGAGACCACGACCGCCGGGCCGGAGGAGGTGCACCCGTGACCGAGCCGCGCACAGGCTGGAACAGGCCGAGGCCCGAGCGCATCCCCCGCCCCACGGCGTGGCCGCCGGCCCTGGCGCTGGGCATCACCTTCTTCGCCTGGGGCCTGGTCACGTCCCCGGTCGTGCTGGGCGTCGGCCTAGTGCTCTTCACCCTCTCGCTGGCCGGATGGATAGGGGAGATTCGTCATGAGCAGCGAACCGAAGGATGACTCGAACGAAGAGCAGGAGGTGCCGGCGTCACCCGAGGTGGTGGCCAGGCGCCGGTTCCTCGCCCGCGTCAGCGTAGGGCTGGGCGGCTGCATGGGGGTGGCGGTGGCCGCGCCTCTGGGCGGCTTCGTGGTGGCGCCGCTCTTCGCCACCGTGCCTCACGACTGGCGCAAGGTCGGCAAGGTGAAGGACTTCAAGGTGGGCGAGACCGTGGCCGTGACCTTCATGGACGCGTCGCCGCTCCCGTGGGCGGGCGTGACGGCCAAGACGGCGGCCTGGCTCCGGCGCATGAGCGAGACCCGCTTCGTCGCCTTCGCCGTCAACTGCGCGCACCTCGGCTGCCCGGTGCGGTGGCTCCCGGACGCGGAGCTCTTCATGTGTCCCTGCCACGGGGGCGTCTACTACGCCGACGGCTCGGTCGCGGCGGGCCCGCCGCCCCACCCGCTCGCGCAGTACGAAGCGCGCATCCAGGGCGAGGACGTGGAGATCCACACCGCCCCCATCCCGATCGGCTGAGCGGTGAGGGCCACGCGATGATCCGCCGACTCCTCCGGAAGACCTGGGCGCTGCTCGACGACCGCCTGGGCATCGGCGCGATGCTGGGCCCCATCATGCGCCACCCCGTCCCGAGGGGCGCGCGCTGGTGGTACGTGTTCGGCAGCGCGACGCTGTGCGCGTTCATCGTCCAGGTGGTCAGCGGGGTCACGCTGACCTTCTCGTACATCGCCTCGTCGTCGCAGGCGTACGACACGCTGCTCTTCATCACCAACGAGGCCCCCTTCGGCCGGTTCCTGCGCGGGCTGCACTACTACGGCGCCTCGGCGATGGTGCTCATGGTGGGCCTGCACATGGCCCAGGTCTTCCTCGCCGGCTCCTTCAAGTTCCCGCGGGAGATGAACTGGATGACCGGCGTGCTGCTGCTGGTCTTCACGCTCGGCATGGGCTTCACCGGGCAGCTGCTGCGGTGGGATCAGAACGCCACCTGGTCGGTCGTGGTCGGCGCCGAGCAGGCAGGGCGCGCGCCCGTGCTGGGACCCTACATCGCGCGCTTCATCCTGGGCGGCGACACCATCGGCGGGGCCACGCTGAGCCGGTTCTTCGCCATCCACGTGTTCCTGATGCCGGCGATGATCTTCGCCTTCCTCGGGCTGCACCTGGTGCTCGTCATGCGGCACGGCATCTCCGAGCCGCCCACGCCCGGCGACCCCGTCGACCCGAAGACCTACCGGAAGAAGTACGCGGAGCTGCTGAAGAAGGACGGCGTGCCCTTCTGGCCGGACGCCGCCTGGCGGGACGCGGTGTTCGCGTTCGCCATGGTGATGTCCATCGTGGGCCTGGCCTTCATCCTCGGACCGCCCGCCCTGGACAAGCCGCCCGACCCCAGCCTCACCGACGCCAGCCCGCGGCCCGACTGGTACCTGCTCTGGTACTTCGCCGTGCTCGCGCTGTGCCCCCCGAGCCTCGAGACGGTCGTCATCCTGGCCGCCCCGCTGCTCATCGGGGCGCTGCTCTTCTCCGCGCCCATCCTGTCGAACCGGGGCGAGCGCAGCGCGCGCCGGCGTCCGTGGGCCGTGGGCATCGTGGCCTGCACCGTGCTCATGGTCGGCTCGCTGTGGATCGTGGGCGCCCGCTCCGACTGGTCGCCCAACTTCGCCGCGCCGCCCCTCTCGGCCGACGTGGTGGGCGCCACCGAAGGCCCGGTCGCGGAGGGGGCGCGGGCGTTCCACGACCGCGGGTGCGAGAACTGCCACCTCATCGGGGACCAGGGCGGACGCCGCGGGCCGAACCTCTCGCGCATCGGCGACCTGCTGACGCGCGACGAGCTCGTCATCCGCATCTCGAACGGAGGGCGGAACATGCCGGCCTTCGCGGGCACGCTGCGGCCGGAGGAGCTGGACGCGCTGGTCGCGTTCCTGCAGACGAGGAAGGCGCCCGCGTCGCGGTAGCCGCGCGCCTCAGGAGCCCAGCATCATGCGCTGGTACCTGGCCACCAGCGTCGGGTCGCGCTGCCTCGCCTGCGCCGCCAGAGGACCCATGCGCTAGCTTGGGGTGTTGTCTACGATGATCACGCATCGGTTCCAACGCTCCCCGCGCCCATGATGTCCTCGCTCCGCACCCTGGTCCTCCTCTCGTGCCTGGCGGCCTGCGAGTCGCACGGCCCCGCCAGCACGCCGTCGACTCCGTCCCCGCCGCCGACAGCCGGCCGCACGGTCAACCCGCCTGCCATCCAGAACCCGCCCGTCCTGCGCGACGTGCAGGCCCTGGTCGCCGCCGCGGCCACGAAGCACCGCTGCCCTCCTCATCAGGTCGCGCCCGGGGTCTGGGTGCACTTCCACTGCGGGGCCTTCGATCCGGTCGCCAACACGCGCAGCGCGAACCCGGCGAAGCTGCGCATGCTGAGGCACGGCCGGCTGCGCCTCGACAGCCCCATCGGCGGCGGTCCGTCGGCGGGGGACGCCGGGCTGGCGATGGCCGGCGACGGCGGGCTCACCGAGGAGGGATGGCGCAGGATCCTGCCGCGCACGGTCGATCACCGCTCGCTCGGGACCGAGGGCCCGGTGATGAGCCAGGGCCAGGTGGGGTGCTGCTCGGCCTTCTCGCTCGCCTCGTCGCTGGACAACGCGATACGCCGCCAGAACAAGAGCGACGCCCTGTCGCCGATGCACATCTGGTCGCACTACTTCACGCCCGGGATGTCGCCGGCGAGCGCGAAGAACCAGGGACGCCCGCTCGCCGTGCTCTCCCTGTGGCCGTACGACGAGGTCGAGGCCTGCAAGATCAGCCAGGAGGAAGACGCGTGCGAGCAGTACTACCACGTGCAGAAGGAGCAGCCCCCGTGGGAGCCGGCCATCCAGCAGAAGCTCCAGGCGGCGGACACGCACGGCACGTGGCGGCTCACCTCCGTCACGTGCGTGACCGGCTCGCTGTGCAGCTCGAACACACCGGCTGGGCCCAGCGATCCCGCGCTCCTCGCGGCCTACGTCGCGATGGGAGCGGACCTCTGGGCCGCGCTGTGGATCGACGAGCAGGCCTGGTACCACCCCCAGAGCGGCACCATCCCGGACTACACCGTGCCCGCCGAGGCCATCGCCAGCGGCACGGGCGAGGGCCACGGCGTCAGCATCTCCGGCTACGACTGGAGCTCGGGCACGCTGCGCTTCCTCGTGCACAACAGCTGGGGCGACACGTGGGGCGACAAGGGCTACGCGTGGATCTCGCAGGCGATGGTCGAGAAGTACCTCCAGCAGGCCTACAAGGTGACCGTCGAGAATCTCACCTCACCGCCGGCGCCGCCCAGCGATCCCGACGCGCTCACCGATGACGACTGCCCGGAGGACGAGCTGGTCGACTCGGTGACCGGCGCCTGCGCGCCCCTCTGCCCGGGAGACACCCGGGCGGCCAGCGGGAAGTGCCCCGACGTCGGCGACGCCGGTCCCCTACTCCGAACGGAGTAGACGCGCGTTACTCGCCCGGCTCCGCGTTCGCCTGGGTCTCGCTGCGCTTGCGCCGCTTCGCGCGGCCGCCCATGCGTCCGATCTCCTTCATGTGCTCCTTGTCGTTGCTCACGGCCTCGCCACCCTTGCGTCCGGCGACACGCGCCTCTTCGCTGGTGAACTCGTGGGCCTTTCCCTGCGCGTGGGCCGCGCGGCCCCCGAGGCGAGCGATCTCTCTCTGCTTCTCCGGATCCAGTGCTGCAAACCCGCGTTTAGCCATGCACGGATCGAAGCAGAGGTGCGGCCGGACAGCATCGCGGCTCGTCCGCTCCCGGCAGCGGCTCGTCGGAAATCGTGCCTGGACCTGCGGGGGACCAGAGGTCACTGACGGGAGCGGAGCAGATCCCCCTTGCTGGGATGACGGGTTGGTCTCTGGACGGGGGAGGGCAACGGGAGGGCTAGGGTCGCGGTCGAGGTCGGGGTCGGGGTCGCGGTCGGGGTCGGGGTCGCGGTCGGGGTCGCGGTCGCGGTCGCGGTCGCGGTCGCGGTCGCGGTCGCGGCGGTAATGGCGGGCGGCGCCGTGTTCTCCGGCGCCGGCGCGGTCGCGCTCGCGACGGGAGGCGCCTCGGTCGCCGAGGGCTGGGGTGGTGCGCTGCTGGTGGCGCTCGGAGCAACACTGGCCGCTGGGACGGGCGAGGGCGCGGGGGATGCCGTGGTCACCTTGCGCGCGGGCACGCTCGAGGGAGCAGGAGCGCTCGTCGCGTGCACGACCTCGCCGCCTCCTCTTCCGCGCGCGACCGCGAACCCGATCCCGACCACGCTCCCGAACGACAGGACCATGATCGCCACCACCAGCGCCGTGGTCCCTGCCGACCGACCGGCCGGCGGCGCAGGCTCCAGCGGTGGCGCGAACGTCGCGGGAGGCTGCGGGGGAACGGCCTGCGCGAGCTGGAACGCCTGCAGCGGCTGCGTCTGGGCGGGCTGAAAGGTGGGTGGGTAGACCGCGGACGACGCATAGGCGGCCGTGCCCGGCAAGGGGGTGCCCGCGACGATCGGCTGCGCGAAGAAGGGCTGCATCGCCGCGGGAGCCACCGCGGGCATGGTCGGAGGGGCCGGCTCGTGATCCACGAAGGGCCCGCTCGACGGTGTGAGAGCCAGCGTCCGCTCGTCGTCGAAGCCCGCGAGGTCGGCGGCGAGGGCAGCGGTGAGCCCTGGCTCCTCGCGCGTCGGGAAGGCCTCGGGAGGCATGGAGGAGGGCGTGAAGGACGCCGTGGGAGTCTGCGTCTGAAGGGGCCGGGGCGCGGGCCGTGGCGGGGCGACCGCGGTGGGCAGGGTGGGCGGACGGGCCAGCGAGACCGTCCGCGGGCGCGGTACCGCCGCGGCAGGCGCTGCCGGAGGTGCCGCAGGGGCGGCGGCGGCCGGCTCCCGCTGCTGCACGCCCGACTGCTGCGCGAAGGCCTCGGCGGCTCGGGCGACGCAGGGGAGATAACGACCGGTCCCGTAGGGCGCGAGGATCGCCGCCAGCTCCGCCGCGTCGGCGAAGCGCCGCCCGCGGTCTGCGTCGAGGCAGCGCAGGATGGCCTCGGTGAGCATCCCGGGCATGAGGCTGAGGGCCTCGCGCAGGATGTTGGGAGAGAGCGCTGGCATGGCGGCGCGCGCGCCCTCGGACTGCGCCTGGGGAAACGGCGGCGACCCGGTGAGGAGCTCGAAGAGCACCACCCCCAGCGCTCCGACGTCGGCCCGCGGATCGGGGCCGCCCGAGGACGTACCGAACCCGGGTCGTTGCGGCGGGCGCGCGGCGACGTTGCGCCGGCGCAGCGAGAAGAGCAGGGGCAGCGGGGTGGAGGACCGGGCGGAGGACAGATCGAAGTCGAGCAGCTTGAGGCTCTCGGTGCCGTCGGGATGGGCGACGAGCAGCATGTTCTCGAGCCTCAGATCGCGATGAACGATCCGCTGCAGGTGCGCGCGGGCGATGGCGTCGACCAGCTGGAGCAGGAGGTCGACGGCGATGGCGATCGGCAGCGGTCCGCGCCTGGCCACGGCCTCGGCCAGATCGTGCCCCTCGACGTGCTCCATCGCCATGAACGGCGCGCCGTCGGCGAGCTTGCCCACCTCGAGCACCCGCACCACGTGCTCGCTGTCGATCCGGGCCGCCACGTGGGCCTCGTCGACGAAGCGCCCGAGCGTCGCCAGCGGCGCCGAACGCGGGACGACGACGAGGTCGAGCGGGGCTCCGTGCGTGTCGTGCGCGAGCAGCACGTGGCCCGGCGCGCTCGAATCGAGCACGCGCTGGACGACGTAGCGTCCGGCGACCACCTCGCCAGGGCCGGGAATCCCTGGCTGGGCCGGAGGGTGAACCACTTGCAAGCCGCTCTCCTGACCTAGAAGGTACAGGTTTTCCCCACGGGACGGCGACACCGCGGTGAATCTGTGCCAGATCGACGGCCCCATGAAGCACGTCAGGTTGGGTTTGGGTCTGGGTCTCGCTGCCCTGGCACTCGCTGCCTGCGGAGGGTCTCCCGCTCCGCTTCAACCGCCGGCCGTCATCCCGATCCCGCCGCCGCCGGCTCCAGTCGTCGCGGCCCCGCCCGCTCCGGCCCCGGTCGCGGGGCTCGACGACGCCGCGCTGCGGAGCCGGCTCGCCCAGTTCGTGCCGGCGGTGATCACCGCGGACGTCTCGACGCTCCCCCCGGCCGAGAAGAAGGCGCTCGACGCCATCATCGCGGCGGCCCGGTTGCTGGACCCCGTGTTCGATCGCCAGGCGTGGGGCGGCAACCCCGCGCTCCGCGCGCGCCTCGCAGAGGACGGCAGCGAGCACGGCAAGCTCGTGCTCGCGTACTTCGACCTGATGCGCGGGCCCTGGGACCAGCAGGATCACTTCCGCCCGTTCGCCACCGACCGGCCGCGCCCCCCTGGCGCCGGCTTCTATCCCGAGGACCTGACGGCGGACGCCTTCAAGGCGTACGCGGTGGCCCACCCCGACTGGAAGGACGCCCTGGAGAGCCTGACCACCGTGGTCGTGCGCGACGGCGATCAGCTGAAGCCCGTTCGCTACTCGGAGGCCTACGCCGAGTGGCTGAAGCCCGCCGCGGCGCACCTGCTGGAGGCAGCGGCCGCCACGCAGAACAGGTCGCTGGCGAAGTTCCTGACCTCGCGAGCGGCGGCCTTCGGCACCGACGAGTACCGCCAGAGCGACAAGGACTGGATGGACGTCGACTCGCGCGTCGAGCCGACCATCGGTCCTTACGAGACGTACGAGGACGATCTGCTCGGCCTGAAGTCGGCGTTCGAGGCCTACGTCACCGTCAGCGATCCGAAGGCGTCAGCCAGGCTCGCCAAGTACAAGGCGCTCCTGCCCGACATGGAGAAGAACCTCCCCATCCCGGCGGGGGCGCACGGCAAGCGCGGCGGCGACAGCCCCATCCGCGTGGTGGACCTGGTCTTCGCCAGCGGCGAGGCGCGGAGCAGCGTCCAGACCATGGCCTTCAACCTGCCCAACGACGAGGTGGTTCGAAAGGAGAAGGGCGCCAAGAAGGTGCTGCTGCGCAACCTCATCGAGACCAAGTTCGACCGCATCATGCGGCCGCTGGCCCAGAGGGTCCTCGACCCGGCGCAGCTCGGGCTCCTGTCGTCCGAGGCCTTCTTCGACGAGACGCTGTTCCACGAGCTGAGCCACAGCCTCGGCCCGGCCTTCGTCAGGGACAGTGCGGAGGAGCCCCGGAAGGAAGCCCCGCTGCGGGGCGCCGGGGCGACGACCCACAAGACAGAGATACGCATCGCGCTCGAGTCGAGCTACTCGGCCATCGAGGAGTGCAAGGCGGACGTCATGGGGGCGTACAACGTGCTCTACCTCGTCAAGCGGGGCGAGCTGCCGAGGGAGCTGCACGACCGGTTCCTCGTCTCCTACTTCGCGGGGCTCTTCCGCAGCACGCGGTTCGGCGTGGGCGACGCCCACGGGCAGGGCGCGGCGGTGCAGATCAACCGCTACGTGGAGGAGGGCGCGGCGCGCTTCGACCCCGCGACCCGGCGCTACACGGTGGACCTGCCGAAGCTCGAGGCCGCGATCGGCCGGCTGGTGCACGACCTCTGCATGCTCCAGTGGAACGGCGACAAGGCCGGCGCCGACGCCTTGCTCGCGAAGTACGGCGGCATGAGCGACGGGATGTCCGCCGTGCTGGGCGGGCTCGACGGCATCCCGGTCGACGTGAAGCCCATCTACCCGGTCGCCGGCGAGAGCGCGCCGTCGCCCTAGCCGCGGCACGCTCATGCCCGCTCTCACCGCGCAGCACCTGCGCAAGTCCTACGGAGTCCAGGTCGTCCTCGAGGACGCGACCTTCACGCTCGCGCGCGGCGAGAAGGTGGCGCTCATCGGGGCCAACGGCGCGGGCAAGTCCACGCTGGCCCGGATCCTCGCCGGGGCCGAGACGCCCGACGGGGGCACGGTGAGCGTGCGGCGCGGGCTCACCGTCCGCTACCTGGCGCAGGAGCCGGAGCTCGCGCCCGACCGGAGCGCGCGCGAGGTCGTGTGCGACGCCATCGTCGCGCACCCCACCGACCTCGAGGACGGGCGGGACCGCACCCACGAGGCGCTGGCGCTGCTCCATCGCCTGGGCGTCGACGACGTCGAGCGCCCCTGCGGCCAGCGCAGCGGCGGCGAGCGCCGGCGCATCGCCCTCGCCCAGCTGCTGGTGGCGAGCCCCGACGTCGCCATCCTGGACGAGCCCACCAACCACCTCGACGCCGACACTGCGGGCTGGCTGGAGGATCTCCTGGCCAACGACTTCCCGGGTGCCATCGTCCTGGTCACGCACGACCGCTACTTCCTCGACGCCATCGCGCAGCGCATCGTCGAGCTGGAGCGCGGCCGGCTGACCTCCTACCCCGGGGGCTATCGCGACTTCGTGGAGAAGAAGGCCGAGCTGATGGCCCACGAGGAGCGGGTCGAGCGGAACCGGCAGAACACCCTGCGGCGCGAGCGCGAGTGGCTGTCGCGCGGCCCCAAGGCGCGCAGCACCAAGCAGAAGGCGCGCATCCAGCGGGCGAACGCGCTCGAGGCGCAGGGCTCGGCGACAGCGGGGAGACCGGGCGAGGTGGCGCTGGTGGCGGCGTCGGCGGCGCGCGAGGGCAAGACGGTGCTCGAGCTGCGCGGCGCGTCGCTGGCGCGGCCGGGGACGGGCGAGCGGCTCAACGTGCCCTTCGATCTCATCCTCTCGTCGGGCGACCGCATCGGCGTGGTGGGGCCCAACGGGGTGGGCAAGACCACGCTTGTTCGCGCGATCCTCGGCCAGGCGCCGCTCGCGGCGGGCGAGCGCGTGGTGGGCAAGAACACGCGCATCGCGTACCTCGATCAGGCGCGCGACAGCCTCGACGACGACAAGTCCATCTTCGACGACGTGCGCGGCGAGGGCGGGAGCACCACCGTGGCGCTCGGGCTGCGCGACCACGAGAGCATGGATCTCCGGAGCTACCTGGAGCTGTTCCTCTTCGACCCCTCCAAGCAGCGGCAGAAGGTGGGCTCCCTCTCGGGGGGCGAGCGGGCGCGCGTGGCGCTGGCCAAGGTCCTGCGCGAGGGTGCCAACCTCCTGGTCTTCGACGAGCCCACCAACGATCTGGACCTGCCGACGCTGGGTGCGCTGGAGGAGATGCTCACCGAGTTCACCGGCTCGGTCCTGGTCGTGACCCACGACCGCGCGTTCCTCGACAGCGTCGCCACGGCCATCCTGGCGTTCGAGCCCGATCCCGCGGGAGGCCCGGCGAAGGTCACGCGCTACGCAGGCGGCTGGCAGGACTACCTGGCGCAGAAGGCAAACGAGCAGCGGGCCGCCGTGGAGGCGGCCGCCCCACCCCCGCGCGAGGTGGCGCCCGGCGCGCCGCCGAAGGGCCGCGGAAAGGGTGGCCTGACGTACGCGGAGCAGAAGGAGCTCGAGGGGATCCTCGACCGCATCGACGCCGCCGAGGCCGCGGCCGCCGAGGTGGAGAAGAAGCTCGCCGATCCCGAGCTCTACGCGAAGCGTGGCGGCGAGGTCGCGGGCCTGCAGGCGGAGCAGGCGCGTCTGCGGGCGGAGGCAGCCAGGCTGGTCGCCCGGTGGGAGGAGCTGGAGCAGAAGAAGGGGTGAGGGCTCAGCTCACCCCCGGCGCCTCGTGCCCGGTGCTCGCGACGTACTCCACGTACCCGCCGCCGTAGAGGTGCACGCCGTCCGCCGTCAGCTCGAGGACGCGATTGGACAGGGCGCCGAGGAAGGCGCGGTCGTGGCTCACGAAGAGCATCGTCCCCTCGAAGGTCGAGAGGGCCTTCACAAGCATCTCCTTGGTGGCCATGTCCAGGTGGTTGGTCGGCTCGTCGAGCACGAGGAAGTTGGGCGGATCGTAGAGCATGGTCGCCAGCACGAGCCGCGCCTTCTCCCCGCCCGAGAGGATGCGACAGGGCTTCTCCACGTCATCCCCCGAGAAGCCGAACGCCCCTGCCAGCGAGCGCATCGAGCCGATGGTCGCCAGCGGGAACGAGGCCTGCAGCGACTCGAGCACCGACCTGTCGGCGTCGAGCAGCTCCATCGCGTGCTGGGCGAAGTAGGCCATCTTCACGCTCGCCCCCAGCGCGACCCGCCCGTCGTCGGGCGTCGACTCGCCTGCCACGAGCTTGAGCAGCGTGGACTTGCCGGCGCCGTTCACGCCCATCACGCACCAGCGCTCCTTGCGGCGGATGAGGAGATCGAGCCCGTCGTAGATGGTGCGCGCGCCGTAGCGCTTGACCACGTGCTCGAGCTTCGCCACGTCCTCCCCCGAGCGCGGCGGAGCGCGGAAGTCGAACTCCACGACCTTGCGGCGGCGCGGGGGCTCGACCTTCTCGATCTTCTCCAGCTTCTTCACCCGCGACTGCACCTGCGCGGCGTGGCTCGCCCGCGCCTTGAAGCGCGCGATGAACGCCTCCTCCTTGGCCAGCATCGCCTGCTGCCGGGCGTACTGCGCCTCCTGCTGGGTGGCGGCGAGCTCGCGCTGGCGCTCGTAGAAGTCGTAGTTGCCCGTGTAGGTGGTGAGCTCGCCGCCGTCGATCTCCACGATCTTCGTCACCAGCCGGTTCAAGAACTCGCGGTCGTGCGAGGTGATGACCAGCCCCCCGTCGAAGTCGCGCAGGAAGCGCTCGAGCCAGATGATGGACTCGATGTCGAGGTGGTTGGTCGGCTCGTCGAGCAGCAGGGCGTCCGGGCGCATGAGCAGGATGCGCGCGAGGGCCACGCGCATCTTCCACCCGCCGGAGAGCTTGCCCACGTCGTCGTCCACCGCCTCGGGGCGGAAGGCCAGCCCCGCCAGGATCTCTCGCGCGCGCGACTCGAGCGCGTAGCCGCCCAGCTCGTCGAACCGCGCCTGCACGTGGCCGAAGCGGTCGACCAGCGCCTCCAGCTCGTCCGCCCGCTCCGGGTCCGCCATGGCGTGCTCGAGGTGGTGCAGCTCGTGCGCGACGTCGGACACCTCCCCGGCGCCCGCCATCGTCTCCTCCACCACGGTGCGGCCCGCCATCTCCCCGACGTCCTGGCTGAAGTAGCCGACGGTGATGCCCTTCTCGACCGCCACCTGCCCGCTGTCGGGCTGCTCCTCGTCGACGATCATCCGGAAGATGGTCGACTTGCCCGAGCCGTTGGGCCCGACCAGGCCCACCTTCTCGCCGCGGAAGACGCTCATCGACGCCTCGAGGAAGAGGATCTGCTGGCCGTGCTGCTTGGAGATGTTGTCGAGGCGGATCACGAGGGCGGGGACGTATAGCGCGCCGACGGCCACCGCGTCAGGGGACGTAGACGCCGACGAACCAGGCGTGAAAGACGTCGGGGTCCAGCAGGGCCTGGCCGGTGGCGTCGAAGTGCTCGCTCCTCAGCTCGAGCGCAGCCCAGGCTCCGTGCGCCGCGGTCGAGGGGACCGCCACCGCGAGCGACGCGGTCTTGCCGGCGTTGAGGGTGGGGTAGGTCTTGCCGGCGTACGTGGCGCTGGTCGCGCTGGTCAGCGTGGGCGTGGTGAGCGTGGCGGTCGACGTCGTCGACTGCGTGCTGTTGGCCACCTCCGACACCTCGAGCGCCCAGTCCGTCGTCGTGCCTCCCGTCGTCCACCCGGTGAGCGGGATGGTGACCGTCTGCCCCGCCGCGGCCAGCGCCCAGCTCTGCGTGGTCTTCACGTTGTAGTAGGGCTGGGGCACTGCCGGGGCGCACGGATCGCCGCCCGCCGCCGCGGCCTCGTTGCTCCAGATGCGGGTGAAGACGAACCCGTTCTCCGTCCAGCGGGTCTTCGCGCAGAGATCGCCGAGCTCCGAGTGCGGCGTCCCGTTCGTGTTCTCGAAGAAGGCCCAGGGCGTCAGCGCGGGCGGCTGCAGGGTGTCCGCGTCGAGCGTGTACCCGGCGCCGCCCGGGGTGTCCGTCAGCGCCTCCACCAGCTCGTGGCCCGCCGCCAGCATCGCGCTCTGGAGCGTCGTGACGCCCGGATCGGTGCACGTCTGGATGAGCGCGACCGCGTCGCCGGTCGGGCCCAGCTTGTAGTGGATGGCGCAGTAGGGGTCGGACACGGTCGTGGTCGGCGGCAGGTACAGCGCGTAGACGGTGTGGCCGTCGGGCGCGTAGGCAGCGCCTCCGTCCGTCGCCAGGACGCCGTCCACGTAGGCGACGGCGAGGGCCTCGGTGTACGTGGCGTCGGTGATGGCAGGGCCGGAGAGGTGGCCGCTCGTTCCGCTGGTCGGCGCGCCGTACTGGGCGACGACGGTGCTCAGCCAGCTGCTGGTGACGACATAGTCGCCCCAGGAATCGAGCTCGGTCTCGTCGGCCGCGGTGCCGTAGTTCGAGGGGACGATGGTGACCAGGCGCAGCGCGCTGAAGATGCCGGCGTCGGGCTGGTTGTGCGGCACCTGCGGGAACCCCGCCGCGGCGATGCTCCCGTCGTAGCCCACGCCGCCGTCGCCCCCCGGTGGACCGGCCTCGCCGGCCTCGCCTGCTTCCCCGCCACCGCCCCCGTCGCCCGGAGAGGTCACGTCGCTGCCGGCGTCGGCCGGGCTCGAGCTCGACTTGCTCCCCGACGAGGAGCAGGCAGCGGCAGGGAGCAGTGCGACGACGGCGATTGCGCAGAGCAGACGCATGCGCGCGAATCTACCCGAGTTGCGCCCCGGTTGCCTTCCGCGACCGCACCGACACGAGCGCGCCTCCGTCCTCGGGGCGGGCGTCGATGGCGGCGAACTCGAGCGAGGTCCCCTTGGATTGCGCCCGCTGCAGTCGCACCATCCCCGTGGCCAGCGATTCTCCGAACGGCTCCTTCATGCGGTCCACCAGCTGGAGGACCCCACCCGGTCGCAGCACGCGATCGGCCAGCCGGTAGACCAGCGTCTGCACGGCGAGGCGGTACTCGTCCGGCGTGCGCAGGCCCATGGCCGCGAGCTTCTCCCGCACGTCGGGCCTCGCGCCCCGGAGGTCGAGCAGCCAGCACGTCACCGCGTCGACCGGCTCGCCCGCGAAGTCTCCCTGCGCGAGCACCGCACCGGTCTCGACCGGGACGACCTTCCAGCCGTTGGCCTGCAGCGCCGCCGTGCCCGGCCGCTCCGCCCCGACCTCGAGCACGTGCCCTCCCCCGCCGGGCCGCGCGGGGAGGAGCCCCGCCATCCACGCGTACGCCTCGGCGTCGGCCGCGCCGCCTGCCTTCTTGCGCCGCTTGCGCTCGGCCAGCTGCTCGATCCGCCGGTCCTTGCGCGCCACTCAGCTAGACTACGGCACCCGGCCCCCCGTGCGCATCGCCCTGCTTTACCCGCCCCCGTGGAAGATCCCGATGCCGGGCGAGCCCGCGGACGTGGGGGGCGACGGCCCGCCCACCGAGTACGCGGAGGGGGACCTCGACGCGGACTTCTTCCAGACGCCCTACGGTCTCTTCACCCTCGGAGCGCAGGCCCTTCGCGCGGGTCACCAGGTCAAGGTGCTCAACCTGTCGGGCTTCGCCTGGCGGCGCGTGGAGGAGGTCGTCGCGGCGCTCGACGCGGAGCTCTTCGGCCTCTCGTGCTGGACCGCGAACCGCCGCGGGGTGGGGCTGGTCGCGCGCCTCGTCAAGCAGTGGCATCCCCGGGCCCACGTCGTCGTCGGCGGCCCGCACGCGACGCCGCTGGCGAAGCCGATGCTCGCCCACCACCCGGAGATCGACACGGTGTCCATCGGCGAGAGCGAGACCACCTTCATGGAGCTCGTCGAGCGCCTCCGGACCGGGCAGCCCACGGCCGGCCTGGCGGGGACCGCCTACCGGGTCGGGGACCGCATCGAGCTCGGGCCGAAGCGGCCCGCCATCGAAGATCTCGACGCCCTCGCCTCGCCGCACGACTGGTTCGACACGCACATCGTGATGACCTCGCGCGGCTGCCCGTGGGCGTGCACCTTCTGCGGCGCCGAGACGAGCTGGGGCAGGAGCTACCGCGGCCAGAGCGTGCCCTACGTGCTCGACGCGCTGGAGCGCGCCGTGTCGCGCGCCCCGGTGAAGATGATCCAGATCAAGGACGACACCTTCACCACCAACAAGCGCCGGGTGCTCGAGCTGTGCAGCGGCATCCGCGAGCGCGGCCTGCGGTTCCTGTGGAGCTGCGACACGCGGGTCGACGTGCTCGGCGAGGAGCTGCTGCGCGAGATGCGCCTCGCCGGATGCGAGCGCCTGAGCCTCGGCGTCGAGTCCGGCTCGCAGACCATCCTCGACGCGATCGACAAGAAGATCACCCCCGCGGAGATCATCGAGTCGACCGAGCTCGCCAAGAAGTACGGCATCAAGGTCCGCTACTACATGATGGTCGGCAACCGGGGCGAGACGCGGGCCACCTTCGCCGAGACCCTCGCGTTCCTCGAGCGCGCTCGACCCCACCAGTACATCTTCGCCGCGCTGTCGGTGTACCCGGGCACGCCCGACTACGACCTGGCGTGCAAGGCAGGGTGGCTCGACGACGAGCTCTACTTCGAGCGCGACTTCCAGGAGCTGAAGACGACGTTCGACGCCTCGGACGAGGACACCGACTTCTTCCGCGACTGGTTCCAGCGCAACAAGGGCCTGCACGAGCCGTGGCGCGAGGGCGTGGAGGAGTGCCGCGCCATCCTCGCGCGCCTGGGCGAGCACGCGCCGGCGCACATGGATCTCGCGGGCGCCCTCTACCGGGAGGGCCGGCTGGACGAGGCGGAGCAACACGCGCGGAGGGCGATGGAGCTCGGATACCCCGCGCCCGGCCTCGCGCTGAACTACCTGGCGTGCATCGCGGCGCGGCGGGGCGACTTCGACGGGATGAAGGAGCGCCTCGCCGAGGCGATGAAGCGCGACCCGCAGCACTGGGTGCTGACCAGCAACGTGCACGCGGTGCGCCGGTGGGTGGCGCAGAAGGGGCAGGAGAACGGGCTGCCCCTCGAGCTCGAGGCGAAGCACGAGTTCCAGCTGCTCGAGCGCGCCGCGCAGCCCACGCTCCCCGGCCCGCTGCCCGACGACTTCGCCGTGTGGGGCCCCGCACCGTCGCCGCCCGAGCGGCCGATCGGCGGCGCCCGCCCGGAGGCACGGAAGCTGAGGGTGGTGGTGTAGGGGGGAGCGGTCGAGGTCGGGGTCGATACCGCGGTTCCTCTCGCCTGGACCCGTCCAGACCTCGCCTGACCGCGTCCAGTCGAGGCGTGACCGCGGTTCCTCCTCGCCTGCGCCCGTCCAGACCTCGCGTGATCGCGTCCAGTCGAGGTGTGAACGCGGTTCCTCCTCGCCTGCGCCCATCCAGACCTCGCGTGATCGCGTCCAGTCGAGGTGTGACCGCGGTTCCTCCTCGCCTGGCCCCGTCCAGACCTCGCCTGACCGCGTCCAGTCGAGGCGTGACCGCGGTTCCTCCTCGCCTGGACCCGTCCAGACCTCGCGTGACCGCGTCCAGTCGAGGTGTGACCGCGGTTCCTCCTCGTCT